>ERZ1027077.182-NODE-182-length-24552-cov-6.376495_pt1 | contig 24552 bp, 26 predicted proteins | sample MGYA00519280_ERZ1027077 | MGnify/ENA primary metagenome ERZ1027077 (study PRJEB26926, sample SAMN06164528) | human gut metagenome | biome: ENVO:00009003; feature: ENVO:2100002; material: ENVO:00002003 | host: Homo sapiens | place: USA | collected 2012 ... | reverse complement strand
GAAACACCTACTATTACTACAAGTGCGGCAACGCCAAACGCCACGGCAAGGCGCATTGCGACCTGAAAGCCATCCGCAAGGAGCCGCTGGAACGGTTCGTGGTGGACACTGCCATTAAGGTGATTTTCAGCGATGAAATCATCGAACGGCTGATAGATTTGGTCATGGAAGCCCAGCAGCAGGAGAACACCCGGCTGCCTGTCCTGAAAGACCAGCTCAGGGACACGGAGAAGCGGCTGGCAAACCTTCTGGAAGCCATTGAACAGGGCATCCTGACCTCGACCACCAAGCAGCGGTTGGACGAGCTGGAAGCCCGGAAAGAAGCCCTGAACACCAGCATTCTGGAAGAAGAGCTGAAAAAGCCCGTCCTGACCCGTGAGTGGATTCGGTTCTGGCTTGAAAAATTCCGCAAGGGTGACGTGGGCAGCACGGAACACCAGCGGCAGATCATTGATACCTTTGTCAACTCGGTCTACGTCTTTGATGACCGGGTCGTACTCAATTTCAACTTCACGGATGATGCCAAAACGGTCACCCGTGAGGAAGTGTTGGGTTCGAGTGCCGTGGACAATGCTCCGCCAAATCGAATGGACAGATGAATTTTATTCGTCTGTCCATTCTTTTTTGCCGAAACATCGCCCGTCCACCCTGTCCTTTAGGGCGTATGGCATTATGCTGACGCACTGCCATAGCCCAGTCCCTCCAGCATCGCCTGTGCAGACGAGAGTTTGGAAGCATAATCGAGGTGGGCGTAAATATTGGCGGTGGTGGAGAAGTCGCTGTGACCCAGCCATTCCTGAATCTGCTTCATGGGAACGCCGTTTGCCAGAAGAAGGCTGGCGCAGCTATGACGCAGGTCGTGGAAGCGGATAGGACGCAGCCCGTTTTTCTCCAACAGCTTCGGGAACTGCTCGGAAACGTAGTTGGGGCGGATGATGTTCCCAATCTCGTCCACACACAGATAGCCCAGATACTCCCAGTTGTAGCTTTTACCGCACAGGCGGCGGTAGGTGTCCTGCTGACCTTTCAGCATCAGCAGGCGGTCACGGATGGGCGGCACAAGGGGCAGCGTCCGCAGGCTGGACTTCGTTTTTGCACGGTCAGCCTGCACCAGAACCTTTTTGCCGTCGATGGATGCCTGCGTGACGATGTGCTTGATCTCCAACGTGTTGGCTTCAAAGTCGATGGCATCCCATTTCAGACCCAGCACCTCGCTGCGGCGCAGACCGTAGAAGGATGCCAGCAGAACCGGGATCTCTAACTTGGTGCCCTCTGCGATCTCCGTCAAAGCATGAATCTCTTCGGCGCTGTAATAGCTGCCTTTGAACTCATTCTTCTTAGGACGCTCGACCTTATCTGCTGGGTTGGTGGGGATCAGGTCGATTTTCACCGCATACTTCAACGCCTTGTGGATGTTTGCATGATAATGGATCACGGAATTTGCCTTGACCCGTTCAAGCTGCTTGGTGTAGAAGTCCTGCAAGTCGGTGGCTTTCAGGTCTACCAGCTTGATATTGCGCTTTCGGAAATAGGGAACGATCACACGCTCCACCATTCCCTGATAGCTGGCATAGGTCGTGATTTGGATAGTGCTTTTCGTGACTTCCAGCCATTTCAGCATGAAGTCCGAAAAGAGAATGTCATCGTCTAAGCGGATCTCCGCAGGTGCGGTGGGAACCATGAAGTTCCGCCGACGTTCCAGCAAAAGAGCCTCGGCTTTCTTCTTGTTCCTCTTGACGGACAGACCGGTGGCTTCCCACTTGGTCTTTCGCTTTCCGGCTGCGTCCTTGTAACTCAGAACGATGTAATAGAAGTCATTTTTTTCTTGCAGATGCCCTGCTACCATAGTGTTACCTCCTGTCTTTGCATCCACTTGAATATGTAACTTCTGCCGCTGACACCATCAGTGTACCCAACGGCAGGAGAGAATGCAAGGATGTCACGCCCGGATGGTGTGACCGGGTGCGAATCCGATGAGATAAGTCAAAAGATGTGCCTTGGGGATACGGTAGGAGCGTCCGACCTTCAAATGCTGGACGCTCCCTTTTTTCAGAATCGCATACCCGGTTTTTGTGCTGACGCTCAATATCTCGCACATCTGGTCGATGTTCAGCACGTCCGGGTAATCCCGGAGCATCACACGGTACGCATCACGGGAATTCAAATTTTCCTCACCCAAACAGATTCCTCCCCTCTCTATAATGGAGTGTAGAATATATCTTTATGATGTGATTTCAGCGAGAGCAAGACTTGAAACAACGCCTTTCTCGATCTCCTGCATTTCATTCTGCGTAATCCGCCCTAGAAAACGCTGTATGCGGCTTTTGTCTATCGTGAAGATTCTGTTCCAGCTGAACCACAGACGGCTTCTCAAAGGCTGTATTGTGGGCTATCAGAACGTGTGTGGGCTGATATCTCTTTTTCTCGGTGCGAGAAGTCACCGTTGCCACGATAAGGGTAGGCGCATAGCGGTTTCCTATATCGTTTTGAAGAACGACTACCGGGCGGGTGCCGCCCTGTTCCGAGCCGATGTGCGGCTCCATGTCCGCATAGTAAATGTCCCCTCTGAGGTATTTCCAGTCTTTTGGTATGATTGCGATCAGACCTCCTATCCTTCTATAGCACTCTCTCCTTTATCGTCTGAAGATAGGCTGAAGTGTCATCAATCAGAGAAAGAATGGCACTTCGGCAGTCGTTGTCCTCAAAAACATCGGGATAGTCTTTGAATACGAGATTCCAGCGGCGGATAAAATCCTCCTTTGCGCCCTGAACTTCGCACATCATAATTGAGCCGTTCGCAACGGTCGTTTTATGATGGCGGTTGTCAATGGATTGCCGAAGTCGTTTTCGATCTTCGTCTGTAAGACAGCGTTTGTGACCTTGGATACTCCTTTTGAAATCCGGGGGCGAATTGCTTACTGGCTCAATTTCATCCTCGGTATGGACTTCATTGGAATCAGGAGCATCGTCGGCAGCAACATCGGATTTTTCCGGGCTTATCGGCTTCTTTGCTTTCCGGTCCTTCTTGGGTTTGCGTAGCTCCTTGATGATGGCTGGGATTTCTTTTTTTGGGGTTTGCGCCAAAGCGGTGATCTCGGCATCGGTAGCCTTGATATGCCCGGTCAGTATTTCCTCCATTGCACCGGGGACGGCAGCTTCCGCCGCATCAACGCCTTTTGCGTATTTTTCTGCTCGTTGCACAAACTTGGAACTGACACCATTTTTGTTGGCAATACGTTCACAAGTTCGTTTTTCGGTCGACCTCATGTGGACATTTTGTCTACATGAGGTGAATTTCCCGGATTCATCATGTTCTCTATGTGTTGACCCACCCACAGAAAGTTTTTCATTTTCGTAGGTTTTCCCCATCAAGAACTTCCGGCGTTCCGGGTCAAGATTTCTGCGCCCCAACTGATTCTGACAGATCCATGCCAGTGCAGCGTAACGGTCGGGCAACTGGATTTCCTTCACTTCAAAAGCGATTTCCGGGTGATGCTTGAGGATGCGATACCGGGAATGTCCATCCAGTATGTAACCGTTCCAGATGATGAGTGGATTCAGTAGCCGCCGCTCCTGAATCATGTTCTGCTCTAAGATGTGTTCCTCCTCGGCGTTCAGCGGCGGGATCTTGCCCTGAAACTCCGGGTCGATCTTAAGCGCATTCAGATTCATCATCAAACCGTCCCTTCTTAAAGTAGGTGGATTTCGGGCTGGTGGGCTGGATGTAGTAGTCGTAGCCGAAGTTGGTCTGGCAGTAGGTGCAAGGCTCCTTGGTGAGCTGATAGGGGTCTGCACGGCGGACACGGATGCCACGCGTGTTCCGAAAGGCATTCAGGCAGCGGGGGCAGAGGGTGGTCAGGGTCGATTCGTCGGTCTTGTGGGTAAAAGTACGGCTCATAATCAATACCTCCGTGTCATCAGAATGAATATTCGGTATGGAAAAAGCCCACTGCCTAGATTCAGAAGAATCCCGGTGGTGGGCTTTGAAGTTTTTGTTTTAAGTGTCCCACCCTATTTGTCCTCGACGCCCGGTGGGGGTTGGAATACACCTCGGTGAGGGGGATTGCACCCTTCCTCTCATTGGCTTTTCAGCCACCCCGCCTTCTTTATAGTCGGGCCGCGAATTACGGAAGTTTCATTGTTTTATCCGAGGGAATGATATTCAGTTTTCAAGGTACGTCTTACAGCTCCGGGCTTCTCCCCATCTGGGGTGTTGCCCTTGCTGTGACCATAGTGTACTTGAAAACTGAAGTTCTCGTTAGGAACCAGTAGTTCCGGTTTTGCCATTTTCACCGGAACCAATCGTTCCGGTTTACAACAGTAAAGCGTTTGATCAAGCAGATTCGGCCTCAATCTCCATTGCAGCAAATGTCAGAAGCTGTTTACCGACAGCCGTTTTTTCGACTGGTGGTCTTTTTGCGCTCGATCCTCTGTAATGCCAAGATATTGGTCAATCTCCATGATACCTTCTCCACTGACCTCTACCAGATCTTCAAAGGGCACCACGGTGTCGCCCATCTGCAAGGTGCGGAACACCGGGTCGATGCGGTCTGCTTTGCCGGTCATGGTGATGTAGTTGCCCACCGCCGGAACCTCCGGGTGGGCGGTGTCCTCCTTGAAGTACCGCACTGTGATGGTCATGCCTTTCGTGACTTTCATCAGCTTATCGGACAGAGCCGACATTTCTTCCTCGGTCAGAATGCGCTTGGGCACACGCTCGGTGCGCTGCTTTTCTGCGGCAAGCTGCTCATCATGCGCCGAAACCAAATTATTTCGGATGTGTTTTTACAGTTGAATTTCATGGAGCAGCGAGGCAGCGGCATCGACCGGATTCTCAACTCTTACGCTGAAGTCGCCCAAAATCCGGTGTTTTACTCGGATTCTGACATCTTCCTAGTTACGCTGCTCAACTGAATGGAAATGATCGAGTCCCCTCAAGTATGGAGTCTACCAGTTCGTCAAGATAAAAATTGGATTCAGTGTTTTCGACCAGCCCGATATGGGGCTTGTCCTGAGGGTGAGCAGCGATAGCGGCCATCGGGATTTGACTTCGTCCTCCTTAGACTTTTCAAGCCAGGCCAAAAGTTCATCCTCTAAGAGACTTGAGCATGGCTACGGGTTGATATTTGCTTTTTCTTTTGCAGAAGTGGATGGGCTGCCGGTCTGTTCAGCAGAAATACCTGCCATCGATCTATCCGAGCGCCCCTGCTATTATAAAGGTGCTGGCCGGATGAAAGGCTCCTATATCCGGGTAGGCGATGCAGACTTGCCGATGACCGATTATGAATTGTACAGCTATGAAGCCTTCCGCAAGCATCTGCATGACGATGAGCGCCCCATCCAGCGGGCCAGCCTGTCCACAGCCCAGGTGGCTTGTATGGACGAACCACCGTGGAAGAGCTGGGACATTCCCGGCCTGATCTGCGGAATCCGGCTTTGGCTGTGATGGCGGATACCCTGACCGACGCTGAAAATCGCTATTCTGGTATTCCCACCATACGGCGGGAAATGGCAGCCTATAGCTTGCCTGAGCCGCTGTTTGAAAACCGTCGCGGAGAATTTGTGGTGACTCTCCGTCATTCCATGGAGCCGGCAGAACCGAGTTGTGATGGGGCACAGACGGACTTGCTTTCCTATTGTACAGTTCCGCGCACCCGGCAGGAAATTGCTGCCTTTTTGGGAATTAAGATGGCCTCCTATGCTATCCGCCAGTATGTACTGCCGCTGGTGGAAACAGGCAAACTGAAGATGACGATCCTGGATCGCCCGGGCAGTCCTAGGCAAACTTATTACAAGGCCTGAGTTTTCGGGCAAAGCAAAATTACAGCCTTCCAATCATATTGGACCGGCAGGCTGTTTGCTTGAACGAGGTGTTTTTATAATGCCTCTGAGGCAGCGATAGTGATTGCCTCGCTTCTTGGATCACTTTTTTCATGGGACCCGATGATGTACTGGTTTATTTGTCCTTTCATCTTTTTCTGGAGAGAAGGGAGACAGTCAAATCAGCCTTTGCTTGACGGATACTGTAAAGCTGAATCTGGATTTTGTCGACCGGTGGTCATGCTGGATTTGACGGCCTGCATCCCGGGAAAGTTTGGGTTTGACAGAATACTGACGGGTGTGTTACAATAAATCCGCTTGGAACAAATGGTGCAGGGAGGGCTGTAGGGATGAATGATGTAAAAATGATGGGCTCCCTGTTGGACCGTCTGCTCAGCTATGTGAGCTCGGCGCCGGAACGGGACGCAAACTACGACATAGCAGTGGCACTGCTGCGGAATTACTCCCAGCTGAAGGGGCTGGCCCTCAGCCAGATTGCAGACCTGTGTTATACTTCCAACGCATCCATCTCCCGCTTTTGTCGGTTTCTGGGCATGGACAATTTCAAGGAGTTTCAGTCCTGGATGGAACGGGATTTTACCATGCGGACCGACTATTCCCGCCAGTTCTATACTATGCTCCACAACAACCAAGAAACTGCCATCAGCGCCTACAGGGACGCTCTGATCGGCAATATCTACACCACCATTGCCCCCGAAAATGCCCAGGTGATCCCCGACATTGTCAAGACGCTCCACGACTGCGGCAAAGCCGCCTACTTCTCTCACCACTTCCTGTGGGACATCGGCCACTACTTCCAGAGCAAAATGATGATGATGGGCCGCTATGTGGAGCTGTTCATGGACTATGCCACCCAGCTGGAATGCGCCCGCAGCCTAACCGAAAAGGACTTTGCCATCATCTGCAGTGTGGGCGGCAGCTATCTGACCCGATACCCCGACATCTGCAACGCTATCCTGTCCAGCGGGTGCAAGATGCTGATCATCACCCAAAACCTGGCCAGCCCCTATCTCAACACCGCAGACTTCATCCTCCAGTGCGGCACGACCAATCGCAATGATGTGGGCAAATATGCGGCGCTGATGGCCAACGACCTGATTCTGATGGGGTATTTGCGAGCCTACGACAAAGCATTTCAATAAGGAATACCATTTTAAAGACCGCAGTTGCGCATAGCGCACTGCGGTCTTTTTTGCGGTCTGCACAAAAAACGGCTGAAACTTTTTTCGATCTTTCAAAAACTGAAAAAGAAAATCAGCTCCTGAAACAGAGCAAATGCATTTGAAACCAAATTGTATTCCATACATGTTATAATTTTGGTGCAAGATGCTGAAATTGCGGAAGTGAAAAGCCGTCTTTCCACAGTCTATGTGTTTGGAAGAAAAAAACAGATGAGCGGATTGCAAAGAAAGGAGATCAATCAGATGAGAAAATGGAACAAACGACTTTTGTCCGGGTGCCTGCTGGCAGCCCTGCTGCTGTCGATGAGTGGGTGCCAGCAGGGCAACACCACCTCCAGTGCTGTGTCGTCGCAGGCTGTATCCTCGGCTGCAGCGTCCAGCGAGGAAACAACGGAGGGCCCGGTCGAAACCTATCACGATATGCCGGTCCAGACCCTGGATCTGGACCCAAGCGACCCCGATTACTACCAGAAAGCCCTGGAAACAGAACTCTATAACTACAAGTTGATCCGCAACGTGCCCACGGCCTATCAGGCTGAAAGCTGGGATGCCTATACCGCAACGGCCAACACCCTGCTGAACATCGACCCGGACAACATCGACGATGTCTCCAAGAGTATGATTGACAATGCGGTGGCCCAGCGGGAAGCACTGGTTCAGGATGCACCGGCAGCCGACTGTATGTGGTACATCTGGGGGGATGCACCGGCCACAGCCGAGACGGTGGAGGTGTCCGACTTTACCGCCGAGAGCTATGACAACGCCGATATGAAACCCTTCCTGGTGCCCTATCTGGTGGAGGACCAGTTGGCAGCCAAGGGCAATATGATTGTGATTGCTGGCGGCGGTTATTCTTCCCGCGGCAACGCCATGGAAGGCTATCCCATCGCCGAGGCCTTCCAGGATTTGGGCTACAACGCCTATGTGCTCCAGCGACGGGTGGCCCCCTACAGCCAGGAAGATACCTGGCTGGATATGCAGCGGGCTGTCCGGTATCTGCGATATAATGCCGACAGCCTGGGGCTGGGCGGTATGGACTGTATCGCCGCCAGCGGCTTCTCGGGCGGTTCGGGCACCATCCTGGGAGAAGTGGCCAACCTGTATGGCGATGTTCAGCCCACCCTGTATGATGCAGATTATGCCTCCGACGCAGTGGATCAGATGAGCGCTGATCTGGACGTGGTCTGCCCCCTGTACGGCCCCCAGTATGACGGAGAGCATACCAGCGACTACGCGGGCCTGGTCACCGAAAATCCCAATTTGCCCGCCATGTTCCTGGCTGTGGGTGAAAACGACGCCACCGGCGCCATGCCCGACATTTGGACTCTGGCCAATTCGGTCCGGGGCAAGACAGTGGTGGAAGTTCACACCTTTGCCGAGGTAGGCCACGGCTTTGGTGCCGGCCTGCAAGGCACTACTTCCACCTATTGGATTCCCATGGCAGACACCTTCATTGACCTGGTGATGGGTCGCGGTGAGGCCGGCGTCGGCGAGGCGGCAGAAATCCCCGAGGGCTATACCCAGGTGCAGCAGTATACCTTTGAGGGCGGTTTCGGCAAGGCAGATGTGACCTGCGCCGTGGACGATGCAAAGACCAAAGTGTATATGACGTTTGTGGCCTTTGACCAGCAGCAGGTGGTGGAAGGCGTGCTGAACGACGGCATCATTACCGTCACCTATGACCAGTCCGGTTTTATGACCAATGACGCCCAGGCCATCTACAATGCCGCTGACCAGAACAACTGGCAGCCTGTGGCATGATGGGCCAAAGGCGAGTGAACTGCAAATCAGCCGCATAAAAGCCGGCTTTTGAAAAACCTTAGGAGGTGATAGCTTTTCGGTCATGTCAAACCTGCAAGACTGTAAATTTCAGACACAAGGAGGAATTGTTATGAAAAACAAGAGCGTCAAAACCATGGTGGCAAGCGTCCTGGCAGTCGGGCTGATGATGAGTATCCCGGCGTCCGCCTTTGCGGTCAGCCCCGGGGGTATGTCTGCCCCCTCTGCCCAGTCGGTGGATTCCAGCGAAAACTGCGCCCAGATCCTGGACTGGCTGGGCATCCAGATCCCCCGGCATTTCGACAGTCAGGCCCCTTACAAAATCAACACCCTGCCTGAATCCGACCCCAACTACTGGCAGGCTGAGTGGGAAACCCAGGTTTACAACTACAAGATGGTCCGCAACTATCCCACCCTGTACACTCAAGACGCCTGGGATGCGGCCCAGAGCGCAGGCACCGTCATGATGGGCCTTCATCCCGAATCCCTGACCGACGCCAACAAACAGCAGATCCTGGAAGCCCGTGATGCCATTGCCGCCCTGGCTGACCATCAGCTCAAGCCTTACAGCGACGGCATCAACGGCGAAGTGATCTACCTGTGGGGCGACGATATGCCCGTCACCACCCCGGCCAGCGACCTGCAGTTCCCTCTGGTGAACTATGAAGGCGAGGCCGTATACGATAACGCCGACTTCCAGCCTATCCTGATTCCTTACCTGCTGGACGACCCCAGTTCGGCCAAGGGTACCATCCTTGTTACCTCCGGCGGCGGCAACACCAGCCGCAGCAACCCGGTGGAAGCCTATGCCGTCTGCCCCGAATTCAACAAGCTGGGCTACAACTGCTTTTTGCTCCAGCGCCGAGTGGCCCCCTATAACAACGATGACATCGTTATGGACATGCAGCGGGCTGTCCGCGTGATCAAATACAATGCCGAATCGTGGGGCATTGACCTGGATAATTCCATGCTGGCCGTGTCCGGCTATTCGGGCAGCGGCGGCAACATCCGCACCATGCTGGAGAAGTTCTACGGCAGCATCACCCCCAACCATTTTGACCCCGACTACGTCTGCGACGCCGTGGACGCAGTCAACAGCGATGTGGACGTGGCCCATCTGATCTACTCAGGCGGCCCTCTCGAAACGGAGAACCCCAACCTGCCCCACATGTTCATCGCTGTGGGCGCTGACGACCAGTGGGAAGGCAGCCTGGAAATGTTCAAGCAGGCCTATGCGCTGGGCCTGGACCCCGAACTCCATGTCTACGGTCTGAACGGCCACGGCTTCGGCGCCGGCATGGAGGGCACCTCTTCCATGACTTGGATGGAGACCTGCGACCTGTACATGCAGAAGGTGATGGGCTATGCCGAGATTCCCTTCACCGGCGAGATCCCTGCTGAGTACACCCTGACTCAGCAGATTCATGTCAACTGGTTCCCCATCGGCGATGACGTGACGGTGAACGTCTACACCACTGCCGACGGCGGCAAGTGCCTGTTCACCTTCTTCGGATGGGGTGAAAATATCATGGTGGAAGGCCTGCTGATCGGCGGCCATGTGGCCAGCGTGACCTACGACAGCGTGGGTTACTTCGGCCAAGATGCCGCCAAGATGTGGGATCTGGTAGACCCTGCAGCCTGGGTTCCTGTCAACTGAAAAACGGCATGCTGTCCACGGGCCTGAATACCCCCGTCAGGTGAACGGCTGAGCCACAGAAAACCCAGCGCCCCGGGAGCATTTGGCTTCCCGGGGCGCTGGATTTCGTGCGGTCAAATTGCACAAAAACCAGCAAAAATGTTTTTCTGCTTTTCAAAACGTGAAATGGAAACGGCCACCCTGAAAGGCTGAAGCTGTGCTTGTAACCAAATCAAATGCCAGATGTGATATACTTTTGGTGCAAGGAGGAAAAGCGAATCTGCAGAGCTGCTACCTTCCCAAAGCGTTCGTTTCAAGAAAGAAGGAGGAATCTTCCCATGACGGAGACAAAGAAAAATCCCATCGGGCGGTTCATTGAGAACACACTGGTGCCCATCTCCACCGCATTCGCCCAGAACCGATACGTCCGCTGCATCGGCACAGGCTCCCAAAACCTGATGGCCATCATCATGATCGGCGCAGTGTTCAATCTGTTGAACAGCATCCAGATTGACCCCTACCAGAGCTTCATCCAGGCGACAGGAATCGCAGCCTTCCTGAACGCCGTCTACAATGCCTGCATGAACTTCATGGGCGTGTTCATGGTGTTCAGCGTGGGCTACGCCGGTGCAAAGATTTTTGACCACGACGAACTGGCCTTCAACAACGGCCTGATGTCGCTGGTGGCCTACCTGATTATGGTGCCCGTGGCTACCAACGAGGCTGGCAGCAGCGTCGTCGTCCTGGACTATCTGGGCAGCCACGGTGTCTTCCTGGCATTCATCCTGGGCATCATGGCCACCAAGATCAATATCGCCCTGGTGGAGCGGAACATCACCATCAAAATGCCCGCCGGCGTCCCTGAGAATGTCACCCAGTGCTTTACTTCCATCATCCCCGGCGCTGCCATCGCACTGGTGTCCAGCCTGCTGCGGGGCCTGTTCACCCTGACCCCCTGGGGCAACGTCATCGACGCCGTCTACGCCCTGCTCCAGACCCCTCTGGCCAACATCACCGGCAGCCTGGGTGGCTTCATCATTCTTCTGCTGCTGGCCCAGATCCTTTGGTTCTTCGGCGTCCACGGCTCCTACACCGTGCTGGCCATCCTCTACCCCCTGTGGTTTACCTACCTGCCTGAGAACACCGCTGCTGCTGCAGCCGGCCTGCCCATCCCCCACATGTGGAACACCTCCATGTACGACTTTGCCTGCAACGGCGGCTGCGGCTGCACCCTGGGTCTGGTGATCGTCATGTTCCTGTTTGCCAAGTCCAAGCGCTACAAAGAGTTCTCCAAGATCGTCCTGCCCTGCGGTATCTTCAATATCAACGAGCCCCTGGTCTACGGCATGCCCCTGATGCTGAACTTCACCATGCTGATCCCCTTTATCGTCACCCCCATCCTCTCCCTGGTCTTTGCATGGGCCGCCATCACCCTGGGCCTGATGCCCTGCCCCACCGGCCTGATTGGCATGAACACCATGCCCATCTTCATCTACGGCGTGATCCAGGGTTCCTGGAAGATCGGCATCTATCAGATCTTGATGACCATCATGAGCGCCGCCATCTGGTATCCCTTCTTCAAGGCCGCTGACAACCAGGCTGTGGCCGAGGAAAAGGCCGGCGCAGTCGCTGAGCAGTCCGAGGAATAAGAAACAAAAACAATAAATCCGAGCTTTGCATTGCTGATTGATACGGAGGTACCCAACTATGACGAAAATTGTTCTTTTGTGCGCTGCCGGTATGAGCACCAGCGCTCTGGTTCGCAAGATGAAAGACGCAGCCAAGGCCGAGGGCTACGAATGCGATATTTCGGCCCACTCGGTGTCGGAGGCCAAGAATTACCAGAGTGCTGACATGATCCTGCTGGGGCCCCAGGTCCGCTACCGCCTGAAAGAGGTGCAGGGCGAGCTGCCGAACAACAAGGTGGAAGTCATCGACATGAAGGACTACGGTATGATGAACGGCAAGGCCGTTCTGGACCACGTCCGCAAGGTGCTGGAGGGCTGAGCCATGGCAATTTCCGTGGAAGAAGCCCGGGCCATGACTGAGGAGCAGCTGCAGGAGACCATTACCGAGATCGCTTTTGAAATCATCGCCAATGTGGGTGCCGCCCGGGGTATGTATATCGAGGCAATTCAGGAAGCCAAGGCTGGAAATTTTGACCGAGCCAAAGAGCTGATGGCCCAGGGCAAGGAAACCTTTGTACTGGGCCACCACGGCCACGCCGACCTGCTGGAGTGGCAGGGCCAGGGGCTGACTTGGAAGACCAATATCTTCCTGATGCACGCCGAGGACCAGCTGATGGCTGCCGATGCCTTCGAGACCATCGCCAGCGAGTTCATAGAAGTACACCAGGAACTGCAGGAGCTGAAATCCCGTGACGGAAGAGGTTAAGACCATGAAATATCTGCTGATTCGCGCCGATGATCTCGGCTACTCTGAAGGCATCAACTGCGGCATTGCGGCGGCGGTAGCAGCCGGACTGGTGCGCTCAGTGGGGGTGATGACCAATATGCCCGCAGCTGTCCACGGACTGGGGCTGCTGTATGGCCGCCAGCTTTGTCTAGGGCAGCACACCAACATTTGTGTGGGCCGGCCGTTGACTGACCCCGCTCGCATCCCCAGCCTCTGTACGCCGGAAGGAGAGTTCAAACCCAGCCGCGCCTACCGAGAGGCCGCCAAAGAAGGCCGTGACTTTGTGGTGCTGGACGAGGCGATCGAGGAGATCGAAGCCCAGTATCGCCAGTTCAAAGCCTTGACCGGCCGCGAACCGAGCTATTTTGAGGGACACGCAGTGGCCAGCGCCAATTTCTTTCAGGGATTGGAAATCGTTGCCCAGCGGCACGGCCTGCCCTACTTTGCCATGGGCCGTCCCGGCGAGGCAGTAATCTTCCGGCATACCCGGGTCTATGCCTATATGCCCAGGGACTTCAAGGCCTATGAGGCCGACCCTTTCACCGGGGTCCAGGATGCAGTGGCCCACGCCCATGAGGGGGCCTGCGACCTGATGGTATTCCATCCGGGGTACATCGACGCTTACCTGCTGGATCATTCCACCATGACCACCCCCCGGGTGCGGGAGGCCGCCATGCTCTGCCGGCCCGAGGTCCGTGCCTGGCTGGAACAGCAGGACATTCATCTTGTCACTTACAACGATCTGACTTGAAACAGGAGAACATAAAAATGACAGACAACAAAAAAATAGCCGAGCAGGTTCTGGCGGCAGTAGGTGGAGCGGCCAATCTCAAGGATGCCACCCATTGCATGACACGCCTGCGCCTGTATCTGAAAGACGACAGCCTTCCCAAAGACGATGAGGTGAAAAAGATTTCCGGTGTGCTGGGTGTTGTGCGCGGCGGCCAGCAGTACCAGATCGTGATCGGCACCAATGTTCCGAAAGTGTATGAGGAACTGTGCAAGCTGGCAGGCATCAGCGCCAGCGCCGCCGTCAAGGATGATGATGCTGCCGCCCAGGATGCCGCCATCACCAAACGGAAGCTGACCCCCAAGCAGGTGGGTAAGAATATCATGGGTTATCTGGCGGGCTGTATGACCCCCATGATCCCGGTGCTGCTGGCCGGAGGCTTGTTCCGTGCCGTTAATTCCATCTTTGGCCCCGACCTGCTGGGCCTGTACTCTATGGAAAGCAACCTGTACATCCTGTTTGATTTCCTGTATGACGCAGCTTTTTACTTCATGCCCATCCTGGTAGGCTACAATGCAGCCAAGCAACTGGGGATCAACGGTATGCTGGGTTCGTTCATTGGCAGCATTCTGATGGTGCCCGATTTCGCAGTTTTTGCCACCAACGGGCAGCCGTTCACAGTCTTTGGCATCCCTGCCACTGTGACCAATTACGCCCAGACTGTTTTGCCCATTATGCTGTCGGTGCCCCTGTTCTGCCTGGTCTATAAGATCGTCAAAAAGTTCATGCCCGATCTGCTGACCACCGTTTTCACTCCGTTCCTCAGCCTGCTCATTTCCATGCCCTTTATCCTCTGCCTGCTGGCGCCTTTGGGCACTATTGTGGGCAACGCCATCAGCGGCGGCCTTGCTTGGTTCGGTATGACCACCGGCTGGTTCGGTGTAGCTGTCATCGCCGCCCTGTGGGAGTTCCTGGTGATGAGCGGTATGCACCTGGCCCTGATGATGCCCATGATGGCCGATTTCTTTGAAACCGGTATTGGCAGCGGACCTATGAACGCCGGCAACTTTGCCACCTGGGCCTGCTTCGGTGTAGCGCTGGGCGCAGCGCTCCGCCTGAAAAACAAGGACGATCGCAGCACATCCTTTGCAGCCTTCGCTTCCGGCATTCTGGGCGGCGTCACCGAGCCCACTCTGTATGGCATCTGCTTCCGCTTTACCCGTTGCTTTGTAACGATGGCCGTTGGCGGCTTTGTGGGCGGCGCCATCGCCGGCATATTCGACCTCAAGGGATATGCAATGACCTCCGCCAACTTCCTGTCTCTGCTGGGCTATGTGGGTGGTACCAATGCCAACATTGTGGTTGGCGTGGTAGCCTCCTTTGCTTCTCTGATCGTGGCAGCTGTTCTGACTTATCTGTTTGGCTTTTCCCAAAAAGATTTGGAGAGCGTTTGACTGCGTGATACCATAAAATCAAAAAGGCTGGTGTTATCGACTTGACAAAACAAATGATTTTCCCCACCAATTTCCTCTGGGGCGCGTCTACCAGCGCCTTTCAGGTAGAGGGCGGTTACAACGAAGGCGGCAAGGGCGTTGCCACCACCGACCTGGGGGCACGCCGCCCCGGCATCGCCGACAACAAAGTGGCCGCAGACCATTACCACCACTGGAAAGAGGACGTGGACCTGATGGCCGAGCTGGGCCTGAAGGTCTACCGGATGGGCTTTGCCTGGAGCCGCATCATGCCGGATGCCACCTGCACCCCCAACCCCGAGGGGCTGGCCTTTTACGACAGGCTCATCGACTATCTGTTGGAAAAAGGAATCGAACCGCTCGTTACTCTCTATCACTTCGAGTGTCCGCAGGCGCTGGTGGACGCCTTCGGCGGCTGGCTCGACCGCAAGATGATCGACGCCTATCTGAAATACGCCGAGGTCTGCTTTACCCACTTCAAGGGCCGCGTCAAGCGGTGGGTCACAGTGAACGAACAGCTCATCGCCACCGCCGCCGGCATCATGAACGGCAACTTTGAGCAGGACAAGCAGAAGAACCTGCAGAACATCTACCAGATGAGCTATCATGTCTCGCTGGCCGAGCACCGGGCTATTTCGCTGCTGCGGCAGATCGACCCGGAAGCCCAAATCGGCCCGGTGTGTGCTATCCAGGTGGTCTATCCCCAGTCCAGCCGTAGCGAGGATATTCTGGCCGCCGAGAACGCCGAAGAACTGATGGAGTTCTACCTGCTCGATCTGAGTGTCCGGGGCGAATATCCACCCTATGTGGCCAGCTACTTAAAGAGTCATGGACTTTACCCCCAGACGCTGCCCGGAGATGCAGCCGTGCTGAAAGCCTCGACCCCCGACTTCATCGGCATCAACTACTATTTCAGCATTTGCGCCAAAGTCAAGGAGGGTCCCGTCAACTACGACCAGCCGCCCTTCTGGGTGTCGGACGCCTTCGACATCTGTGATAATCCCCACCTGCGCAAAACCGAGTGGATGGATAAGGGCATTGACCCGATGGGCCTGCATATTGGGATGCGCAAGGTCTATAATCGCTACCGTCTGCCCATGATCGTCACCGAAAACGGCATGGCCTATAGCGAAACACTGGGCCCGGACGGCCAGATCCATGATCCCTACCGCATCGAATACCTCAAAGAGCACATCGAACAGCTGGCCATCATGATTGACGAGGGACTGCCGGTGTTCGGCTATTGCCCCTGGAGCTTTGTAGACGTGGTGTCCAGCCACCAGGGCTTTGCCAAACGGTACGGCTTAGTCTACGTGGACCGCACCGAGACCGATCCCAAGCAGTGCGCCCGGGTGAAAAAGGACAGTTTCTACTGGTATCAAAAAGTGATCACCAACAACGGCCTGACAGAATAAGCCATCACCTATTTTCCCCGCAGCCGTGCGGGCAACGTCCTGCGCTGCCTGCATGGCTGTTTTGTTGTTTGAAAGGAGTTTTTGTATGCATATCGCATTCGTATCGCTGGGCGCCTTCGGGCACATCAATCCTACCCTGGCCCTCGTCACCGAACTGGTGAAGAAAGGCGTCCGGGTGACTTATTTCACCACTGAAGCCTTCCGCACTATCATCGAGCCCACCGGGGCAAAGTTCGTCGCCGTACCCTCCTGGATGGCGGAAAACGACAAGCATAATGAGGACGGCGAAAAGAAAGAGGATGACGGCGGAGTGGCCGCCGCGGTGCCCTTCCTGTTCTTAAACGAGGCAGGAGCCTACATCGACACTGTGCTGGACACCCTGAAAAACGACAAACCCGACGCTGTCGTCCACGACTTTGCGGGCATTGCCGGCACAATCGCGGCGGACAACCTCAAGGTTGCCAACGTCATGCTCTACACCAGCTACCCCTCCAACGACAGCTACTCGGTAGCCGCCGGGTTCGAGAACTGCCCGCCGGACCACCCTCTGCGCAAAGCCGCGGCGCAGTTGGCCCAGACCTATGCCGAAAAATATGGCTGCCGCCTGCTGACCGTCAAGGAAATCTTCGACGGCCACGGGGACTTCAACCTGGTCATGATGCAGAAAAAGTTGGTTCCCAATTACGAGACTTTCGATGACAGTTTCGTGTTCACCGGGGTACAGATCGGCAAGCGGACCGCCTTCGGCAGCTGGAAAGCCCCCGACAACGGCAAGCCGCTGCTGTATTCCTCCCTTGGCACTGCCTTCAACAACTGGCCCGAGTATTATCCCATCCTGTTTGACGCGGTCCGGGATCTGGACATCAACGTCTTTGCCGCGCTCGGCTCCATCGACCCCGCCAGCCTGAAGGACATCCCCGCCAACGTGGAAGTCGGTCAGATGGTGCCCCAGCTGGACATCCTGTCCCAGGCATCGGTGTTCATCACCCACGCCGGCATGGGGGGCACCGGCGAGGCCATCTACTACGGCGTGCCCATGATCGCCATCCCCCAGATGGAGGAGCAGGCCATCACCGCCCGGCAGATCGAAAAGCTGGGGCTGGGCTGCGCCTTCTTGGACAAGAACGCCATCACCAGCGAAAGCCTGAAGGCTGCCATCGTCAAGCTGCTGACCCAGCCTTCCTACAAGGCCACTGCTGCGGAGTTCAGTGCAGATATGAAGAGCCTGGGCGGCGCCAAGGCTTCCGCCGAGGCCCTGCTGCACTTCCTAAAACATTAACAAGCTATCTTCCCTCTGTCCCAGTTTGCCGGGGCAGGTACTTCTTTTTCGCAATCCTCCGCCTGACCCCAGGCGGGGGATTCTTGAAATACAAGGAGGACAGATTATGACCACCTTCCCCAAAGATTTCCTGTGGAGCGCATCCACAGCGGCCACCCAGATCGAGGGCGGCTGGAACGCCGACGGCAAAGGGGAGTCCATCTGGGACACCCTGGTCCATGACGGCACCGGCAAGATCGACCACGGCGAGAACGCCGACATCTCCATTGATTTTTACCACCGCTGGCGAGAGGATGTGGCCCTGATGAAGCAAATGGGCCTGAAGGCCTACCGGTTTTCCATCAGCTGGGCCCGGGTGCTGCCCGAGGGTATTGGCAAGGTCAACGAGGCGGGCATCCGATTTTACCAGGATTTCTGCGACGAGCTGCTGAAAAACGGCATCCAGCCACTGGTGACCCTCTACCACTGGGACCTGCCCACCGCCCTTTACCGGCAGGGGGGCTGGAAGAACCCTGCCAGCCCCGACTGGTTTGCCGAGTATGCGGAGGTCGTATCCAAAGCCCTGGCGGGCCGGGTGGGGTACTGGCTCACCTTCAACGAGCCCCAGATGTTCTGTGGCCTGGGGTTGGTGGCAGGAGTTCACGCACCCTTTGAGCACAACGACGACCAAACCATGATGGGCATCACCAAACACATCCTGCTGGCCCACGGCCGGGCGGTGCAGATGCTGCGGCGCAACTGCCCCGGCACCAGGGTGGGCATGGCCCCCACCGGGGACTGCTGCCTGCCCAAGGACGACTCCCCGGAGGAAGTGGAGAAGGCCCGGCAGAAGTCTCTGAGCGACTACCCCGGCTACATCATGTCCAATACCTGGTGGGCCGACCCGGTATTCCTGGGGCAGTACCCCGCCTGGGCCAAGGAGAAGTTCGGGGACCAGCTGTACACCATGACCCCAGAGGAGTGGGCCCTGGTGTCCCAGCCCCTGGACTTTTACGCTTACAACTGCTACCAGGGCACGGTGGACATCGTCCCCGACCCCTCCAAATACGATGCCTACGCCTACCAGGGCAGCCCCCAGACGGCGGCGGCCTGGAACATCACCCCCAAGGTGCTGTATCACGCCAGCAAGTTCTGGTTCGAGCGGTACCACCTGCCCATCCTCATCACCGAAAACGGCTATTCGGGCCTGGACTGCGTCATGCTGGACGGCGAGGTTCATGACCCCCAGCGGATTGACTTTCTCCACCGGTATCTGCTGGAGGTGGCCCGCGCCATGGCCGACGGCATCCCGGTGATCGGCTATTCGGTGTGGAGCCTGTTCGACAACTTCGAGTGGGCGGCGGGCTACAGTTGCCGCTACGGCCTGATTTATGTGGATTACCCCACCCAGCAGCGGATCGTGAAGGATTCGGGCTGGTGGTACCGGGACGTGATTGCCTCGAACGGCGCGAACCTGTAAGGACGCGGTGCCAAAACATACATAAAGAGGTCGCTCACTGTGCAGACAAGCACAGCGGGCGGCCTCTTTGTCTTTCTCAAACTTTGGTGTTTATACCCCGAAAGGACGCATAGCCGGTGCAAGCAATGTTTTCGTCTATACAAAAACACCTTTTGCGTTGCAAAATGCTTGTTGGGGAGTGCCCCAACCCCCTTTGTTCTGCATTTTTTCAATGCAGGCTGCGCATCCCTGCGGGACGCTTTTTACCCGGTGATGCTCTCCGGGTCATCGAGGACTTGCATGAGGTAGCTTGCGCCGATGGAACCGCCCACCGCCTCCTGCAAGGCTTTCAGGTTATTGTCAATCTCGACCTGCTGCGGATGCTGTCCCGGTGCAATTTTCAGCACGGACAGGGTGTTTTCATTCTGTTCCATTATCATTCTCCTTAAAGATTGTGCTCTCCTGCCCGGCATGGGCGGCGTTCAGCAGAGCCGCCACGAAGAATCCGAAAATAGCACCCGCTTCAAAAAATGCGAAACCAATAAAAAAGTTCAGCATGGCACACCTCAGTCGATGCAGATGCAGGTCAGCTTGTCACGGTCGATCATCAGGGTGACACTTTTGGCTTCCAGATATTTCTGGATGGTGTACATATCACCCATCGTCAGGGATGCGAAGTTGCCATCCTCATCGAAGCGGTGAAAAATAACCGGACCGACCAGATACCGCTGACCCATCAGCTTGACGACCTGTTTGGGATTGTAGCGGAAGCCCAGCGGCTCGTTCTCGGAGATGCCGATGCCCTCATCTGCTTCGTCGAAACAGGCCAGAATGTGCGGCGCATCGTCAGGACGGATAACCGTCAAGTCCAGAACCGGCGAGGTTGCGGCGAAATATGGCTCTGCGTTGCCAAGCTCGTGCTTCATCGCCATGTGCATGACCGAGAAGAAGCCGGTCACGGCATCGTCGATGTGGTCGAGCTTCTTGCTCATGCTGTCGATGGTCTTTGCGGTCTTGAAATCAATCGTATTATTCATAGGCGTTACCTCCAAATTTTTGCAAACAAAAAAGACCCAATCGGGTCTTGCGTTACGGTCAGCGCTCGTTGCGGCGCTGCTTTTTCTGCCACGCATCCAGAAGCTGGACGATCTTCTCTTCCATCTGTTTGGGCGTGTAGCTGCGAGGAAAATACTTCCGCAGGGTCTCGTTTTTGATGGTCACGGTGTCTTTTTCGCTCCTTTTCTCCTGTCCCATCACATCAAAGGCTTTTTCGTAGCTGAGCTCTCCCTGCTGTGCCATCTTTTTCAGTTGCTGCGCCTGCGATAAGGACGGCGCATTCTGGGTGTCCTCCATGGCTTCTAAAAAATCCCGCTGTTGGCTTTCGTCCAAATAGGACAGCTCCACAGCTGGATTGAAGGAGATCTTCTTTTCGTCTACCATGTCCAGCAGTTCCGGGATGAGGTTGGTCAGGCGGATGAAACGCTGGATTTGATTGCGGCTTTCACCAAGTTCTTCGGCCATGATTTGGTCGGAACGTTTTTGTGTCCCAATTTGGGACACATTTTCTTTTGACGGTCTACCGCCACTTCTTCTCATGGCGTCCAGTTTCATCTTGTACGCCAAGGCACGTTCACTGGGGAGGATGTGTTCACGCTGCAAATTGGAATCCACCATCAATATCACAGCAGCATCGTCCGACATCTGCCGCACAATGACCGGCAGGGTGTCCAGCCCGGCAAGTTTAGCCGCATACTGACGGCGGTGCCCGGAGATGATCTCATAGCCGTCACCGTCCGGGCGAGGGCGGGCAATCAGCGGAGCCAGCACACCGTACTGAGCAATGCTTTCCACCGTCCGGGTCATGGCTTCATCGTCTAGCACCTTAAAGGGGTGGTTGGTGAAAGGGTGCAGCTCGTCAATGGGAATCTGCTGTACCTGCTCCCGTTGTTCCTCCTGTCGGTTTTCTTCGGTGGAAAACAGATCATCTAGCCCTTTCAGAGCTAAGTTTCCGTTGTCGATCGGCATCCGCCAGCACCTCCTTTGCAAGAGATTTGTAGGCTTCTGCCACCTTGCTCTTGGGGTTATAGGCAAAGATGCTTTTGCCTGCCGCACTGGTTTCTGCTGCACGGACGGAGCGGGGGATGGTCTGGTCAAACACCTTCAGGTGCTTCCCGTATGCCTGACGAATCAGATTGCTGATCTGTTTTCCATAGTTGGTGCGGCTGTCCGTCATGGTCAGCAGGATGCCCTCGATTTTCAGTTTCGGGTTGATCTGCCGCCGGACCTTCTGCACCGTCTGCAAAAGCTGTTCCAGACCTTTTGCAGACAGGTACTGTGCCTGCACCGGAATCAGAGCAGCGTCTGCCGCCGCCAGTGCGTTGATGGTGAGCATCCCCAGCGAGGGCATACAGTCCAACAGAATAAAATCGTACTCCCGTTTGGCACTGTCCAGCACCTGTTTGAGCATCTTTTCTCGGTTCATGCTGTTCACAAGGGCAACTTCTAGCCCTGCCAGTTCAATGTTTGCTGGAATAAGGTCAACGCCCTCTGCGTGGTGCAGAATGCCCTCGCCGGGCTGGATGGGCTGGTCGTTCATGGCTTTCTGCATCAGGGTGGACAGAGTGGTGGGCAGTTCATCGGGCTGCTGCCAGCCCATACTAATGGTCAATGACCCCTGCGGGTCGGTGTCCACCAGCAGAATTTTTTTGCCCTCCATCGCCAGCCCAATGCCTAAGTTCTCACAGGTGGTGCTTTTCCCCACACCACCTTTTTGATTGGTGACTGCGATAATCGTAGCTTTCTTTGCGATAACATCACCCCGCTTTCGGTGAACCACGCGCAAAGTCGTGGTTTGTCTTGTTCTGATAGTAGAGGCTCATGGTGGTGGGCGCATTGTAGAGCATCGCCAGCAGATACTGCTTCATGTTCCGCACCGGGGCGGTGTTTTCTGCCAGACAGCCCAGCACGAAACGGATGTGGTCGGCATTCAGCTTTTTCAGCCGACTGCGTACCACCTCGGCAGGCTTGTCATCTCCGGCGATCCACAACATCTTGCGTTTTGTGGAACAGGTGTCCACAAGCAAGTCCACGATCTGGTAGATTGTATCCTCATCGTCCGGGCAGAGTCGGAGCAGAAGTTCTACCTCCAGTGCCTGATAAAAATAATCCTCAAGCTGCTCCCGGATGCCCCCGGAACAGATAGGGTCAGGATCGTTCCACTCTGTCTTATTCTTATCAGTCTTATTTGCTTGCGGTTTTGACTGCTCCAGAATTGCGCTTTCAGCAGCACCAGAATTGCTGTTTGGGCAATTCTGTACTTGCGCTTTTGGCAGTCCAGACGAAAAGTCCTTGACATAGATCAGGCTGGGTCTGCCCAGACCACGGCGTTTGCGCTCGATGAGGTCGATGTCCTCCAGTTCCCGGAATAGCTTGACCGCCTTGTGTTCGGCGCAGCAAAGGGATTCCTGCACTTCCCGGACGGTGTAGATGATATACACCCGCCCTTGCTCGTCCAGCCAGCCATTCTTTACGGACAGGCTCATGCGGTCCAGTAGAATGCCGTACAGTGTCCGGGCATCGGTGGAAAGCTGCCGGAAGCGGTGGTCTTGGAACAGTGCTTTCGGGATGCGGAAATAGGAGAACAATTCGCCCGACTGACCATAGAAGTAGTCCAGCGTCATTTGGTGTGACCTCGGATTTTCAACTGTATGGGTGCATTCATGTGGAAAAATACCTCCTTTTTGTGATATGGAAAATTTTTTGAAGTTCCATTTTTGAGAAAAAATGGATGGAAAAAAGATGAAAAAATGCGTTGTAGTTTGTTCCAAAAACTGCAAAAGCAAAAATGTGTTATTTTCTGAAAATATTACGAAAGGGATAAAAAATCGAATGCTTGAAAAAATAAATAACGTAAATGTGCGTTTTATTGTACTCTCTGTTTATAAAGTGCAGAACAGGCTGCGATTAAGTCTCCCCGGAAATAAAATCTGATAGGACAAAGAAGAAAAAAGCTCTTGGCTTCTGTAATGGAGGCCAAGAGCTTTTTTGCATCTTGTTTTGTAAGCGGAAAGAGGTTCCAATAATAGAAAAGAAAGCGTACATCGGTCGAATAAGGTGGTGGATTTATGAATGGTTTAAAGTTAAAAGAAGAAGTATTTATGCACAAAAAATGATCGATAAAATTGTAAAAAAGGCGAATGGAATCTCTATGAATTTTATGTTAACATCTTATTACAACACGTGATTCCTCGGAAGCGTCAGTTGTACTTGTGAACAAAGGATAGCGCTCGGTAGAGTGTCTATACCTGCAGGTATAATTATGACTGCAGTCCGAGGCTTTTTCTTTATCCGAAACGGAGAGGGTGGGTGCTATGCGAATTGTTCGGAAAATCAATAACAGTGCCGCTGTTGCTCAGGACTCCCGCGGGAAGGAACTGATCGTGATTGGTAAGGGCATCGGGTTTCCGGCGGTTCCATACGAACTGACGGATATGTCGCGGATAGACCGCACGTTTTACGATATCGACCCGCGTTATTTTGAGATGATCAGTACTCTTCCGCAGGAGATTCTTCTGGCGAGTGCCGACATTACAGAAGATGCGCAGGTCGTACTGAATACGACCCTTAACTCCAACCTGCCGCTGACACTGGCCGACCACCTGAACTTTGCGGTGGAGCGCTTTCGCAGCGGGTTGAACCTGACGATCCCCATTGCCTATGATATCCGTCATCTGTACCCCAATGAGTTTGATCTGGGCGTAAAAGCATTGGATATCCTGAAGGAATACACGGGGGTCTCACTTCCGGATTCCGAAGCGGTCAGCATTGCAATGCATTTGATCAATGCTGAAATCGAAAACAGCGAGATCCATTCCCTCGTAAAGGCGTTGGAGATTCAGGAAGGCGTGGAGTCCATTGTGGAGCGGGAAATGAACCTGAAACTGGATAAGGACAGCTACAGTTACTACCGGTTCACGATGCATATCCGCTATCTCATCCAACGGCTGATGAGCGGTACTCAGAGCGAAACGGGGAGTGGCAGCATGGTAAAGATGCTGGCCAATGATTACCCTAAAACATATATCTGTGCTAAAAAGATTGCGGCTTTCTTGCAAAAGCAGGAGAATTGGTGCTGTAATGATGAGGAACTTCTCTATTTGATGTTGCATATCAACCGCGTCTGCCAGAAAAATACATAAACAGCTTCCGTTGCTTGGAGCGGCACTCGCCATTTGCGGGACGTGATCCGGGGACAGAGCGCATCCGACCTGAAAACGCTTGCGTTTTCAGGTAGTTTGAAGGCGCTTTGTGCCCGGATCCTGTCTCTTATACACATCTCCGAGCCCACGAGACGGAGCTACATCTCG
>ERZ1027077.159-NODE-159-length-27288-cov-6.202585_pt1 | contig 27288 bp, 22 predicted proteins | sample MGYA00519280_ERZ1027077 | MGnify/ENA primary metagenome ERZ1027077 (study PRJEB26926, sample SAMN06164528) | human gut metagenome | biome: ENVO:00009003; feature: ENVO:2100002; material: ENVO:00002003 | host: Homo sapiens | place: USA | collected 2012 ... | reverse complement strand
TATAAGAGACAGGCTCCATCCGGCAAGCGTCCTTTTCCGCCGTTACCGGGTCTACGCCGGCCTCGATCAGCCGGTCGGTAAAGAAGCGGTGCTTTTCGTAGATCTGCTCCGCCACTTCCCGGCCCACATCGGTCAGATGCAGGAAATAGTCGCTGTCCATCGTCAGGAACCCCCCGTCACGCAGAGTTGCCACCGCATGGCACACGCTGGGCTTTGTGACCTCCAGGTGCCGGGCGACATCCACGGAGCGCACCATGCCCATCTTCTTATGGAGAACAAGTATGGCCTCCAGATAGTCCTCCCCGGACGCATGAAGTTTCATAAAAACCTCCCTTGCTTAAAGAGGTTAGACAGCCCAACCAAGGCTTTCCTGCTGAATATGGAACAGCTTATGATACAGACCGTTCTTCTTCATCAGCTCATCGTGGGTTCCATGCTCTACCAACCGTCCATTGTCAAGGACGAGGATTTGGTCTGCATCTACAACTGTACGGAGGCGGTGGGCGATCATAATAACCGTCTTACCTTCCACCAGTTTGGCAATCGCCTTTTGAACCAGGACTTCATTCTCCGGGTCAAGGGATGCTGTTGCCTCGTCAAGCAGAATAATGGGAGCGTTTTTCAGCAAGGCGCGAGCGATGGAAATACGCTGGCGCTCACCGCCGGAAAGAGTGCTGCCGTTTTCACCGAGAACCGTCTGATACCCGTCCGGCATCTCCCTGACAAATTCATCACAATAGGCGGCTTTGGCCGCGGCAATCACTTGATCGTCCGTTGCGTTTGGATTGCCAAGACGGATATTGTTCATAACCGTATCATTGAACAGGGTCACATCCTGGAACACGAAAGACATATAAGACATGAGGCTTTCCGGCTCCATACTCTTGATGTCTTTGCCGCCCACGGTGATCTTGCCCTTCTGAACATCCCAAAAGCGGGCAATCAGTTTGGAAATCGTGCTTTTACCGGAACCGGACGGGCCAACGAGGGCAGTCACGCTCCCTTGGGAGATTTTGCAGGAAACATCTTTGATGACATCTTCCTGATTGTAGGCAAAAGTCACATGGGAAAGTTCAATATCGCAGTTCGGGACCGTTTTCCCGTCACCGTCCATTGCAGGAGTGGTGAGCAGGGTACGCATACGACTTGTAACTACATTCAAATTCAGCAGCGAGGACAAATTCGCCAGGATTGCCAAAATAGGGCCATAAATCCGCGTGACCATCAGCAGGAACATGAGCAAAGGCAGCAGTTCAATTTGTCCACTGGTCAGGAGGATAGCACCGACAAAGATTGTAATGCCAATACCTGCCTGCAAAATCATGCTGGCGCTGGACATAAACACACCGACAGCCATCTCCACTTTGATGGCGATTTTTTTCATTGCTAACAGAGCTTTATCCAATGCGCTGAAATGAGAACCGGACAGCCCGCAGGACTTGATGATTTTCATGCCTTCCAGGTATTCCTGTACCTGGTCAGAAGCAGCCAGCTTTGCGTCAACCTGTTTTTCAAACAGTTTCTTTTGATGGTTCCGGCTGAGCCAGATAATGAGGAAGGCAATCGGGACCGTGATAAATACACACAAAGCAAGCCGCCAGTCAAAGAAGGCCAGCAGGATGCAGGTCAAGGTCACCGTGATGCCGTTTGCAATCAGCGGAGGGATCGTGCTGCTGAGCAGGGATTCCATGCTGCTGCAATCTGCCATCATATTTGTGGTCAGTTCGGAAAGGTCCTTGGTGTTAAAGAAATTCATCGGAAGTTTCCGCAGATGCTCCGCAATCCGAAGCCGGGTCGTGTTCGACTCTTTATATGAGGCAATATAGGTTTTGCGGTAATCGTTTTTGGCAGCCAGAAATACCAGAATGGCCGAAACAATACCCGCGCCCCACAGCATCCAGATATGGTTCCACTGAATGGAGCCGCCATTAACAAAGGGAGTCAGAATTTCACTGAAAATCATAACAGTTACACAGAACGGAAGAAGCATAGCCAAGTTCGTCAATGTGCAGGCGAAGATTGCTTTTTTCAGATCTGCGTAACCTTTGTCTGATAAAAAGAGAGCTTTTTGTAATCTGCTCATAGTTACACCGCCTTTCCGCTGATTTTCCAGCCAATCGCTTCTGTATAGTGGTTCCACATTTGCGCATAGCGTCCGCCTGCATCCACCAGCTCGTCATGCTTTCCTTCTTCGATCAGGTGCCCTTTCTCCATGACAATAATCTTATCTGCATTGCGGATCGTGGAGAGGCGGTGTGCGATGATGATAACTGTCTTACCCTGCATCAGCTTTTCAAAAGCTTTCTGGATCAGGTATTCATTCTCCGGGTCGCTGAACGCCGTTGCCTCATCCAGCACAATGATGGGCGAGTCCTTGATAATGGCCCGCGCAATGGCAATTCGCTGGCGCTCGCCGCCAGAGAGATGGATGCCTTTGGAGCCGACCACCGTGTGATACCCGCCCGGTAGTTTGGAGATGAACTCGTGGCACTGCGCCGCTTTCGCCGCCGCAATCACTTGTTCCTCACTGGCCGAAGGATTGCCCATACGGATATTATCCAAGATGCTCTGCTTGAACAGGAAAATATCCTGGAACACAAAGCTGACATGGCGCATCAGGTCATCCTCCGCCATATCGCGCACATCTACGCCGCCGATGGTAATGCTGCCGGAAGATACGTCCCAAAACCGAGAAATCAGATTGGCAATCGTACTCTTGCCGCCGCCGGACGGGCCGACAATAGCTGTGATCTGTCCCTGTTTTGCTGAGAAAGATACATTTTCCAGGGCTTTCTCGGAAACATCCCCCGTGTAGGAAAAGCTGACATCGTGGAAAGCAACATCATCCCCAACAGGTTTCTTAGGATGAGATGTTTCCGGCATTTCAGGGATGTTCAGAATTTCATCCATCCGAGCCACATTCCCATCAATCTGCATGAACGATTCGGAGATATACATGATTTTGTTCAGTACACCGGAAATTGCGGGTACAAAGAGCAGATAGAAAATGAAGGTCATGGCAAACCCAGCAAAATCATCCGACCTGGACCCGATCAAAATCCCGACAGGTACAAGGATCAGATAAACATTATTGATGATTGTGGTGAAGGCGGGCATACAGTTCTGCCAGCCCAGGGAAAATTTCAGGACCCACTCTGTATATCCGGCAATCGCTTCTTTGAGCTTTTTGAAAGAGGAGGCGGTCTGGTTGAACGCCTTTACAACCGACATTCCACGAACATACTCTACAGAAGCGTTGTTCATTTCTTCCAGGGCTTTTTGATATTTCCCCATATTCTCTTTCATCTCGCCACTGCCAAAACCAATGAACTCCGCAACAAACGCCAGAATGATACCGACCAGAGAGGCAAGACCGAACCGCCAGTCAACGGCCAGCAGGATGATGACCATGACAATGGGAGCTGTAATAGAAGCGACAAAATCCGGGAACTGATGAGCAATAAAGCCCTCTACGCTTTCAATGTTTTCATCCATGATTTTCCGCAGACGTCCGCTGCCAATCGTCAGGTGATACCCAAGTGGAATTTTCGTAATATGGTCTGCAAAGAGACCCTTCAGCTCGTACAGCGTTCCGAACGCTGCCATGTGTGAACTGAAAATAGCCAGGAAGTACAGCAGGATATTCGCCACGATCCCGGCGAGCGCCAGCCAGCCATAATTCATGACCATCCCCATATCCAACTGATCCAAGTTCGGGAAAACACCGATAATCGAGCGGATCATAAAATAGACCGCTATGTACGGGATGAACGAAGCAATGGCCGCCAGTGACGAAAGAACCGCAGCTAAGAACACAAGGCCCTTTCTGTCAGAAGCCAATTCCATGCATCGTGCCAAACCCGTCTTTGGTTTTGCCTGTTTCGACTTTGCGTTTGACATAGCATTAACCCTCCTTAAAATTGAAAGTGGTGAGGTTGGTAATCCCTAACCTCACCACTCATTTTATCAACCTTTGAAATTGCCTGCTACTCCATAACTCTGTTCCACTGCCCAAAATAGCCCAAAGATACCATGGAGTTAGTCGCAACTATATTGCCCTTAGACAATACCTGCCTTCTGGAAATGCTTTTTGAACACGCCTTTTGCAATCAAAGCGCCGACGATGCCTGCAACGAAGGTCACAACAGCAATAATGACTACCATTGTTCCATTCATAAAGCTATGTAGCTCCGTCAGATACTCGGCGCTGACACCATTCGACGTAGACATATCATCCACATAGCCGGTCATAATGACCATAGGGAGATAGGTTCCCAGCGCAAAGAACATCATATACACGGAATAGCCAATGGTATTCAGCCAGAAGCTCTTGTAGTGGCCGATACGGGCCAGAAGCTCCGCAATTACGGCACCGGCAATAAAACCGACGGCAACCGCCCAGCCTGCGCCAATCAGAAACTCAATCAGGCCGATCACCACACCGCTCAACAGAACGCTCCCGGCCTTTGGCACTTTAGCGCGCATCAGCATATAGATAATGCCTCCAGGAATTGCAGCAATGGCGCTCCCAAATGCGAAGGTCACCACGGTAGCTGCGGAGGCAAAGATGCACACCATTACCACAGCAAAGAATAACACCGTAAAAATGCCCAGCGTGATAAAATCCTTTGCTTTCATTTTGTCGGATGCCCCGACAGGTTTTGCTTGTTCACTCATACAGATAGCCCCTTTCTATATTTTGTACATAACTAAGATGAAGTCCTTTCATCCACGCGAATGACGCGGGAACAAATCTTCATCAGTAGTTCATTGTCATGGGAAATCACCAAGATGGCTTTCCCTCTTTTGGACAGCGCACTTAAAATTTCTGCAACACTCTCCATGTTTTTGTAGTCCAAGCCGCTTGTAGGCTCATCAAAAATAAGTACCTCTGCATCTCGGAGTGCCGCAACGCCAATCGCGGTGCGCTGCTTCTGACCGCCAGATAGGGACATTGGATGCCGCTCTTTATAAATCGTCAAATTCAGCTCATCCAGAATATCATCTATTCTCTTTTCGTCTTTATCCTTCTGGTCAGATAATGCCAGCAGCAGTTCCTGGTAAACGCTATCGGTAAACAGTTGATAATCCGGGTCCTGCATGACAAGATACGCTTTCCTGATCCGCCGTTTACTTGGGACCATACTGTTTTTGTATAGAACTTCTCCACGGAGTTCCTTCTGCAAGCCACATAAGGTCCGGGCTAAAGTTGATTTCCCACAGCCATTTTTTCCTACCACGCCAACAATTTCTCCTGGGTAGACACGAAAATTCAGGTGCTGTGCCACGGGTTCCCCTTTCTCATAGCCAATCGCAAGATCTTTAACTTCGACAGCCGGGGGCTCGTTTCGAGAGGGCATCGTATCGGGAAGCTCTAACCTTGTAGGCGTATAGCTTCTAAGTCCCAGCGCCTTGATTTGCTCGGCATTGAATAAAGCGAAATCACTGGCGGACCAAGATTGTTTCAGCTTACCATGCTCCATAAGGACAATGCGGTCGGCAATCCCATTCAAGAAGTAAAGGCGGTGTTCGGATACAACAATCGTTTTTCCCTGCGCCTTAATCAGTAAAAGTAGCCGTCGTAGTTCTTGAATGGCCTCCGGGTCTAGGTTTGACGAAGGCTCGTCCAAGACAAAAATATCAGGATTTAATGCGTAAACGCTAGCAAAGGCTATGGTCTGCTTTTGTCCGCCGGACAAGTCAAACAGGTTGCGATCCTTTAACTTTTCAATATGTAATTCCCGAATAGTCTGTTGATAACGATCCAGCATCACTTGATAGGGCATACCCTTATTTTCCATACCAAACACAATCTCGCTGTCCGTATCCAGACTAAAAAACTGACTGCGTGGATTTTGGAAAACGGAGCCTATCTTGTCCGACAAATCGTGCGGTTGGATCGTGCGGGTATCAACTCCGTCAATGAGAACCGCCCCGGACATTTCCCCTTCGTAAAAGTGGGGAATAAGCGTATTTATCAACCTGGTTACACAAGTCTTTCCACATCCAGATTCGCCAGTGAGAACAACACACTCCCCCTTTTTAATCTGCAAATTGAAATCTTGCAGATTTTCCTGTTCAGCGCCGGAGTATTGAAAAGATACATGGTCAATATCAATCATCATCATATCCTCCCATATATCTGGTATTTGCAGAAAAACAGCACAACGAAGGCAACAAGAAAGAAGCACAGTACCATCCAATCTTTAGCATGAACTTTTAGCTGAATGAACGAAGTCCGTTGTGCCAGATTATCAATACCTCTCGTCACCGCAGAAGCAGATAATTCTTCTGCAATCGAGGCAGAGCGCATCACGATGGGGATAGTGATTGCCTCCAGAATGAGCATGGGGCGCGTGAATACATTTTTCCACGAAAGGGCGATGCCTCTTAACTTCATCGCGTCATAAATGTTGTGAATCTCCTCACTGAAAGTAGGGAAAAAGCGTAGCACCATAGCGAATGTAATGGTAATGCTCCGAGGTATTTTTAGCGAGTACATAGCCGCAATCAATTCGCTGACTTTCGTTGTAGCGATAAAGGTTGAGGCAAAGAGTACCACGGGTATCATCACCCGGATAAACAATGTGAAGATTGACAAAATAGTTTCGATGGCCTGGGGGAGGTAGATACAAAGCTGCTGTATAGCTGCGATCACCACATAAAAGACGATATATTTCAACACGATCTTTTTCTGTCCCATCAGGCACGAGAGGATGCAGATAAAGGAAAAACATACGCTGCCAAGGACAAAATCTTTCAAGCCGAACACCATGAAGTTGATGAGCAAAAACAGAAGCAACTTGATTCGAGTATCTATGGCAAGCAGGGAGACCACCTCCTAAATAAAAAGCTGATGGGTTAGCATAAACCAACCACACCAGCTCATTATATCTGCCTGCGCAATTTTTTCTGCTCCATTCCTTTGAGATGACGCAGAAAACAGCCCATTCTTCCTATTTATTTTTTTCGATAGTCCTTTGGCAACATCCCATAGACCGATTGAAAAGCCTTTGCGAACTTACTTGCGTTACTATATCCAAGTTCCAAAGCTATATCCACGATTTTCATTTTATTTTCCGAAAGCCACTGAGCCGCTAAATTCATTTTGTATTTTTTGAGATAGGCATACGGCGTGTCTCCATAGATATGGGAAAAAACCAAATGAAAAACAGATAGGTTCAAATGCGCTTCTTTTGCCATCTGCTCCAAAGACACTTTTTCGTCCAAGTGAGAAACAAGATATTCCCGGATTGCTTTTGTAGACTGTATTTGTTTCTTATCAAAATACTTCAAGTCGCACCCGTTAATCTGCGTTAGCTGATCCATGTGGTACAGGAGTTCAATAGCCTTGATTTTGAAATAGCCGATTGGCTCCGTCTCAGCGGCAGAATATAATTCTGAAAACAGATGCTTCAACTGCGCTGGGGTATCACTGACATACCACCGTGTTTCAAGTCTCAGCGTTGTTCCTATTTTATCAAGATCAATAGGGATTGTCTGCATCATCCGGCGTGTTCCATCTGAAAGCGCCTGACGGTCAATGACGAGGCTGACGCCGTAATATTTTCCCAAAGGGAAAGAAAAGGAAACCGGCAAATGCTCTGTTGCCGCAACGCTAAAATAGCCCTCTGGCAAATACGATACAGTGTGGTTAGCAAATTCACATTCATACCGGCCGGTCTGGCAGTGCGTGATCTGAATAATATCTGGATTAAACTTTTGTGTTTCCATAGACTCATCTGATTCAAAATCGAGGAAACAAAGCTGTATTCCCTCAAACAGATTATAGTTTTTTACAATTCCCCGGCCTTTGCAGCCATAATCTACGACTACACGATTATCACTTTGCGCCAGAACTTTGGCCTGTATACCGTACCAGTCTTGATTGAAACTGGCATTTCCCATTATCCTCACTCCAATCAGTTAGTTATAGCTTACTGATTTTATAATAACACACGCCTGGACAAAATTCAAGAAAATAGCCCATTTATAAAAAGTGTTTTCTTGAATGTTCGGCCAAAATCTCCGTTTCAAATTGTAGTATTAGTAGAGGGAGAATACGAGGAAAGAGTTACGGTAGCAAGCATAGGAAGTGTGTACCCACTTCCGTATTTTGCTCTGCAAAACAGCTTGTTGGGAAGTGTCCCAAACCCTCAAAACGGAAAGGAGAGTAAAACGAATGGAAGGCAGAAAACGAACCGTGCAGGTCAAATTTTATGTGACGGAAGAAGAACGGAGGTTGATTCGAGAAAAAATGAAATTGATACCAACCCGGAATATGGCCGCCTATCTGCGAAAGATGGCGATAGATGGTTATGTTGTCCACATCGACACCACCGACATCCGGGCGCAGACCGCCGAACTGCAAAAGATTGGTGTCAATATTAACCAGATCGCGCGGCGGCTGAACAGCATGGGGCCGCTGTACACACAAGATGTTGCGGACATCAAAGGAGCGCTGGCGCAGATATGGCAGTTACAAAGATACATCCTATCAAGTCAACGCTGAAAAAGGCACTGGACTACATCGAGAATCCGGTCAAGACGAATGAAAAAATATTGGTGTCCTCCTTTGCCTGCTCCTACGAAACCGCCGACATCGAATTTGAACTGCTGTTGTCACAGGCCATGCAGAAAGGCAACAATCTGGCCCACCACCTGATACAGTCTTTCGCACCGGGCGAAACCACGCCGGAGCAGGCCCACGAGATTGGCCGGCAGCTTGCAGATGAAGTCCTGCAAGGCAAATACTCGTATGTACTGACCACGCACATTGACAAGGGGCACGTCCACAACCACATTATCTTTTGCGCCGTGGACATGGTGAATCAGCGAAAGTATGTTTCCAACCGACAGAGCTATTCCTACATCCGGCGCACCAGTGACCGGCTGTGCAAGGAACATAACCTATCCGTGGTAATGCCCGGTCAAGACCGGGGCAAGAGCTATGCCGAGTGGGACGCGCACCGAAAAGGCACGAGCTGGAAGGCGAAGCTGAAAGCTGCCATAGATACCACCATCCCGCAGGCTAAGGATTTTGACGATTTTCTGCGGCTCCTGCAGGAGCAAAGCTATGAGGTCAAGAGGGGCAAGTATGTGTCGTTCCGTGCGCCCGGACAGGAACGGTTCACCCGCTGCAAAACGCTGGGCGAAGCCTACACCGAGGAAGCTATCACCGAGCGCATCAAAGGGCGGTTTGCGGAGCGGAAGCCCAAAGAAAACCGCAAAATTTCGCTGCGGATTGATTTGGAGAACAGCATCAAGGCCCAGCAGTCCGCAGGGTATGAGAAGTGGGCAAAACTCCACAATCTGAAACAGGCGGCCCGGACGCTGAACTTCCTGACCGAGCATGAAATCGAAAGCTACCCGGATTTGGAAAGCCGGGTGGCCGAGATCACCGCCGCCAGCACCGAAGCTGCCGCCGCATTGAAAGCAGCAGAGCGCCGACTTGCTGAAATGGCCGTGCTGATAAAGGATGTCACCACCTGTAAAGAACTGCGCCCACTGTTGCAGGAGTATCAGCGGGCTGCTGACAAAAAGCAGTTCCGACGTAAACATGAAGGAACCTTGATTCTCTATGAAGCGGCGGCCAAGACCCTGAAAGAGCAGGGCTTTCAAAAGCTGCCCGACCTCTACGCACTGAAAGTCGAGTATAAGCAGTTGGCCGAGCAGAAAGACCAGTTGCAGCGGCAGTACACCGAAGCCAAACGCCAGATGCAGGAGTATGGCATCATAAAGCAGAATGTGGACAGCATTCTGCGGACAGCACCGGGAAAGGAGCAGATGCAGGAACGGTAAATCTGCACAAAATATTGTTCGGATTTTTGAATCCCAAACGCTTAGACCGGGTGGCGTTTCCGCCCGAAATCATGTAAAATAGACTTAGACAACGAAAGCGAGGAACCCTCTATGGCAGAAGTGAACGATAACAGCTCTATCCAGCTTTTTGAAGATCAGAAAATCCGCACTGCATGGGATGCAGAAAAGGAAGAATGGTATTTTGCCATCGTTGATGTGATTGCTGTTCTGACTGACAGCGCAGACCCACAGAACTATTGGCGCGTTCTAAAAAAGCGTCTTAAAGACGAAGGAAATGAAACCATTACAAATTGTAATGGTTTGAAAATGACCGCTCCTGACGGCAAAAAGCGCAAAACGGATGTCGCTAACACTGAACAGCTCCTGCGCATCATCCAGTCAATCCCATCTCCGAAAGCTGAACCGTTCAAAGCATGGCTGGCAATGGTGGGTAAGGAACGCATTGAGGAAACCATTGACCCGGAGCAGGCCATTGACCGTGCGCTTGATACCTATTTGAAAAAAGGCTACTCGGAAGAATGGATTCACCAGCGGCTTTTGGCAATACGCATCCGCAACGAACTGACGGATGAATGGAAGAAGCGCGGAGTGCAAAAGGGCAAGGAGTACGCCATCCTGACCGATGAAATCTCCCGCGCATGGTCTGGCATGACCACAGGACAGTATAAGCGGCTGAAAGGTCTGACGAAAGAAAATCTCCGGGATAACATGACTGATTTGGAACTTGTGCTGACCATGCTGGCCGAAGCCTCCACCACGGATATTTCCAAAACTGCAAAGCCACAGACCTTTGAAGAAAACAAGCAGGTTGCCAAACGTGGCGGCAAGGTGGCCGGCATTGCGCGGCAGGCTCTTGAAGCGGAAACCGGCAAGCCTGTTATCACAGAAAAGAATGCGTTTGACTTCCAGCAGCTTGTGACCGACATTGTAGAAGATGCCGCCGAACTGCCGGAAAATCCCACCGAGAAAAAAGATAAAGACTGATACATGAAAATAGCCGGACACAGCAGCCACAAGGCCACCGTGTCCGGCTATTTCTGTGTTGACGATGGCACATTACTTTCTCTGAAAATAATGTGCCATTGTTAAGCTGGCGGTATTATTTACCCGTAAAATCAAACCTCTGTCCGTCAAAGTCGGCATCAGTCATGTGCTCCAATTTTGCAATGGTGCCATTCGCCAGCCGCCGCATTTCCGTGTCCATGTCCGGCAGAGCGGCCATTATCCGTGCCATCGTGCGGCGGCGGTCGGAAGTATGGTACATACAGATCAAATTTTCTTCTTCCACGCTGAAATTCATGTGTCAGACCTCCATTTCGCGTTGCTTATTGCGAGCCGCTGCCTTTTTCGGGCTGGCGGCCTGTTTTGTTTCGGAAAGCTGCTTGCGGACGGAAGTGCGGGGCTTGCAGATGCCCTTGTCCCGGTTTTCGTTTTTGCCAACCAGCGCGTAGATGCCGAAACGGTCTTTCACGCTGGACAGGTGCAGGGATTTATACGGCAGCATGGCAAGCAGCTGGTCCGTGTCCCGGCTGGATGCCAGCTTGGTGAAATAGGGCGATACCTCTACCATGAAATGATTCTTGTCCGGGCTGTTGGGAGCAGCCAGACGCTTCATATCGGCTACGATACGCTGTGCCTCGGCCTCGATTAGCCCGGTGTGCAATGCCGCAAGGTGTTCTTTGAAATCACCGGGCCGTGCAGATTCCCGGCTATACTGCTCCTGCCGGATAGCCGCTTGCAGAAGTTCCGGGTCACGGGGCTGCATTTCATACCGCACGAACTCTCCGAAATATTTGTCCGGGCGACTGTCGAAATGCTCTTTCGGGCCAATCTCCCGCATCCCGCTTTCGTAGATCAGGCGATTGGCACCCACGGGCAGGGCGGCATCCCGGATATGCTGGAAGTGCTGCTGATAGTCCAGTTCATACAGATTGCCTTGTACGGTTCCATTGGCTGCGCCGGTCAGCTCCACCGCATAGGCAAGAATCCTGTCGCAGGTCTGCTCGCCGCAGAATTTCCATGTATTGTAGGCTTGGGTGTCTTTGAGCAGCACGTCCCGTTCCCGGAAGCAGAATGTTCCAGAGGGCCGGGACAGCCACAACAGCAGCTTATCTTCCGGCTGGTCGCTGCGGGCCGCTTCCCGCATCATCTTGATGTCATAGGCAAAATCGCTCTGGTAGTATACGGTGTTCTGGTGCATGATAGCTTCCAGCGCAGCGATCACATCCATATTTTCAAATTTCTGCACGGCTTACACCTCCAATTCCTTTGTCTTTTCTCGTGGCTGCGTTTGCTTGCTCTGTTCCTTTTTTGCGGCATCCAGCTGTGCCCGGATGGACGGTTTTTTCGACTTGGCCGTTCGGGATTTTTTTGCTTTCGGCGCCTTTTCCTCGGCTTTGACTGCGGCGGCAAGGTCTGTCAGAGAAATTTGTTCCCCGGCTTTTGCTTTTGCCTCCAATTCGCCTAAAGAGGGCGTATTGTTCAGCACGCCATCAATCATATTTTCGTTTTGTTCGGTGGAAAGTTCTGCGGTACGCAGCGGATTTTCCCGCAAGAACTCCGGCACCTGCTGGAAGCCCACACTGTCGCAGTAGTGGGCAGTGTCCTGCCCATTCTGGTGCAGCACCACCACATCCGAAACAGACAGCGAGTGTCCCTTGAAGTCTGCCGGATGGTCCACATTGAACGTGCGGTAGATGTCCTCTAAGGTGGTGCCAACAGCCAACGGCGCGGCGTACACCTCCATATAGTTTGCCTTTTCCACTGTCCGGCCAGCAGCCTGCAGGCGGTCGTAAGGTTCAAAACGGTAAACGCGGGTGGAATCCTCATTGCGCAGCTGGTAGATGGAAAAGCTGTCCTGCTGCGGTGCTTCAAAGCCTGCCGCTGCGTATTCCTCTACGGTCATTCCGGCGGCCGCCGCTTCCTGCGCGATCTCGGCCTGCACCTGTGCCTTGTAATCCTGCAAGCTCTGGTCGAAGTCGGCCAGCTTGGGCGGTTCCGGCAAGTTATACTGGCCTTGGTTGAGCAGCGGGCGGCAGTCCTGCACATAGGCCACAACAGCGTTGTAATAGGCCGCCTGTTCCGGCGAAATGTTCTGTCCCTCTCGCAAAGCGGCGGTAGCCGTCTGCTCCATAGCGGAAAGATTGCAATGCTGTTTGAGGTACGGGATAAACTCGGTCAGCACCATTTCCCGCTCTGCCCTGTCCTGTTTCCATGCTTCCGGGCCCTTGTTGTGCAGAACAAAATTTTTCCAGTTCTCATCTTTGGCGTAGTATTCGTGGTAGCTCTGGATGTGCTGAATCAGGGAGCCGTCCCCGTCACCAAAATCCTGCCGACCCTCGTAGTTGTCCGGCTGGCTGTTCAGAGTAAAATCAATGCGGAACGCGGTTTTGTCGTACCAGCCGCCCTCGTAACCGTCCTTTTCCCGTTCCGTGTGCTGGGTGGTATCCAGTTCTTCAAAAACACGATTTGCCACGGATAGCGGCATGATTTCGCCGTCCTGCAGCTTGTCGCTTTCGCTCCACAGAATCGTGACCGTAGGCTCTGCGGATAAATCTGGCACAGCGGCCTTTTCTGCTACCGGGGCAGAAAGTTCATTGGCTTTTTCGGTTGCCTCTTGGAACGCTGCCAGCTTGTCGCCCAACAAAACTTCCGACACCTTGACTGTCTGCCCCAGCAGAGCAAGAGCTTCCTCTCCGGCATCCGGCAGGGTCAGACCGGGTGCGTCCAGTTGGCCGCCGTCCAGAGCCTTATTATCCGGGCCATACAGGGTGTAGTCATAGCCGGAATCGCAGGTCTGGATGAACAGCGTATTGCCGTTGTCCAGCGCAAATGCAGCCTCCTGTGCAGTGGAAAGTTCTGTTTCCCGCTGCTGGCGCAGTTCTGCCAGATGTTCGTCCAGTGCGGAGATCAGTTCATGGGCTGCGCTGCGGATAATTTCCAGAGAGGCTTTCAGTTCGGCCAGTTCCCGGCCGGAACTCCACCCGGCCACATAGCCAAAGGAATACTCGGACGTGTCCAGCCCGTAATGCTGGCAGACGGCATAGGCCACGCTTTCGGCCTGCACCTCGCGGGTGCGGCTGTCCGGGCGGTTGGTCTGTTCCGGGTCGTCTGGGTCGATGGCGTGCAACTTGGCATGAGCAATCTCATGGATGGCTGTCTTGATGGTCTGTAATTGGCTCATGCCCTCTTGGATGGCAATGCGGTTGTCGAGCAGATGAAAGTATCCATGCGCGCCACCCTCGATGTCCTCAAACCCGATGGGCACCGGGGATGACTGCTCCAATGCCTTGAAAAAATCTTGGTAGTCCTGCACGCTGCCGGACAGTTCATTCACCGCGATAGAGGGCAGCGGTTCGCCCTCGGTCTGGCTGACATCGAACACGGACATCACCTTGAAGGCCGGAATCTGCACCGTCTTTTCTTCCGTCAGCGGCTTACCGTCTTTGTCCAGAATCGGCTTGCCCTGTTCGTCCAGCTTTTCCATCTTCTGCTTGACCTTGTAGGGCGCAGGAGCAAGAATCTTGATGCCCTTTTCGCCCTTTTTCACGGTGCGATGGAACGTGTCTTTCCACTTGTTGAAGCCGGCCACCAGCTGTCCGCCCTGCATGGCAATCAGCAAGGTGTTGTTGAAGCTGTAATTGTGAAACTTCGCCATAGTGGTGAGGTAGGCTTTGTAGCGGTCGCTGTCGAACAGCTCTTGAATCCCTGTTTCCAGCCGGTCCGTAATTTCTTTCATGCGCTCTACGCTGTCCTTGCCGTTCAGGATAATGGGAATAACTTTCTGCTCCATGATGTAAACTCCTTTGTTTTGCTATCCTACGGATAGAGAGAGCCGGTTATGGCAAAATGAATGCTTCACCTTACCATAACCGGCCCTCGTATTTTTGCCTTACTCTTTGCGCTCTACCCGGTAATTGACGTACTTGTCTCCCGTATCTGCCAGAAGCACCGTTGCATCATAGGTTTTGCCTGTTTTCTCGGAGTAGAGGCCCTTGACCTTTGCCTTACCGTTTTTGAGCAGAGCAGCGGCAATCTTCGGTGTGAACGCCTTTTTGCGCTGCTCAAAGAAGCGGTCATTCTTCCACATCACGAACTGACAGCTACGATTCCCGCAGTAGAAGTTTTTCTTGCCCTCATAGACGTTTTCACTGCACCGGGGACACTTGCCGATAATAACCCGTTCCGACTGGAACAGGTTTTGCTTATCTGCACTGATACAAGAATAGGTCTTGACCAGCTGGCGCACCTGCGCTTCAATTTCGGCCATGAACTCGTCCGCGTCTGCATTGCCCTTGGCAATCTCGGTCAGGCGATTTTCCCATTCGGCGGTCAGGACGGGAGAGGTCAGGCTTTCCGGCAGAACCACCGCCAGATTGATGCCGTCCTTGGTGGGGACAAGCTGTTTGCCCTTGCGCTGCACAAAGCCCATTTGCACCAGCTTTTCCAGAATCGCCGCACGGGTGGCGGGAGTACCCAGCCCCTTGCGTTCCGCTTCCTCCGGCATATCCTCGGCCCCGGCCCGCTCCATTGCTGACAGGAGCGTATCTTCGGTGTAGGCTTTCGGCGGGGATGTGAAGTGTTCCGATACGGTAGAAGTTACGCGGAAACTCTGCCTCTCGGCCAGTTCTGGCAGGGTGTTCAGGCTTTCCGCTTCTTCTTCGCCGTCTGCTTTCATGGTGGAGCGGAACCGTTGGTCGATCTCTTTCCAGCCGGGGATAAGCACGGTCTTTCCCTTGGCGGTGAACTCGTTCCCGGCGCAGGAGAACACAGCAGTCACAGTTTCGTACTCATGGGGCGCGGCTATCGCGCAGAGCAGTCTGGAGCAGACAAGGTTCATCAGCTTGCATTCACTTTCGGCAAGACCAGCGAAGCCCTGTTTTACAAATTCAGCAGTGGGAATGATGGCGTGGTGGTCCGATACCTTTTTGCTGTTCAGAATCCGGCCCACTTCCGGGGTCAAGTCAAGCCCTTGGGCAAAGGGCAGCAGCCCCAGCAGGTCAGACACAAGATGTTGTGCTGTCTGGCCCATATCCTCGGTCAGATATTGGCTGTCGGTGCGGGGATAGGTCAGCAGTTTCTTTTCGTAAAGATGCTGGGCATAATCAAGGGTCTGCTTTGCCGTGAAACCGAACAGGCGGTTTGCCTCCCGCTGCAAGGTGGTCAGGTCATAGAGCTTGGGCGGCTGTTCTGCCTTTCTCTCACGCTTGATAGAAGTACAGATGGCAGATGTTCCGGCACAAGTAGATTTCAAAGTGTTGGCCTCGTCCATGCTGGCAATGCGCCCACTGTCTGCTTTCAGGCTGCCAGACTGGATGCCGACCGTGTAATACTTTTCTTTTTGGAAGCGCAGAATTTTTGCATCCCGGTCCACCAGCATTTTTAGTGTCGGGGTCTGCACCCGGCCCACCGTCAGGGTCTTGTGGTACAGCACCGAAAACAGCCGCGTTGCGTTGATGCCCACCAGCCAATCCGCCTTTGCACGGCAGAGGGCCGATCGGTACAGAGCATCGTAGTCCGAATCCGGGCGCAGGTTTGCAAAGCCCTCCCGGATGGCTGCATCCTCCATGCTGGAAATCCAGAGCCGCTTTACGGGTTTCGTGCAGCCGGCCATTTGGTAGACAAGGCGGAAAATCAGTTCTCCCTCCCGGCCTGCGTCGGTCGCAGCGGTCACACTATCCACATCGGGGCGGTTGAGCAGGGCACGCAGAACTTCAAACTGCGGTTTCTTTTCGTCCGGCACGATGAACTGCCACGGCTGGGGCAGGATGGGCAAATCCTCATACCGCCACTTACAGTATTTTTCATCGTACTGGCCCGCCTCGGCAAAGGACACCAGATGCCCAATGCACCAGCTGACCAGATACCCGCCACCCTGCCAGTAGCCGGTTTGTTTTTCGCTTGCCCCGATCACGGCGGCGATGCTACGGGCCACACTGGGCTTTTCGGCGATCACCAGCTGAAAACTCATGTTTCATCCTCCTGTCCGTTCTCCGAATGAATTTCGATTTCAGCCGGTTCCTCGTCTGCATCCTCGTCCTCGCCAAAATCGTATTCGTCCAGATCATCGTGCCCGGTGGTATCGGCCTTGGGCTTGCGGAACTTGAAATAATAGAGTGCTGCGCCGCCGCCAGCCAGAGCCAGTACCAGCAGGATAACCAGACTGCCTATGCTGGATTTCGGCTTTTCCTCCGGCGTTTCGATGTCGTTTTTCGCCGCTTCCGGGGCCGTGCAGTTCCGCAGGCTCTTTTCACACAAGGGGCAGTTTTCATTGACGTTCCCGGCCTCACATTTCACGGTGCAGGTGCAGATTTCGGCTTCCTGCGGTTCTTCATCCAGCAGGGCCAGCAAGTCGGCATCGTCCACTTGGTTCAGAAAGTGGACAGAAGTTTCCTTGTCCTCGTTGGCGCGGTCAATCAGGATGTAAAAATAATTCCCGGCCTTGGTGGTCACAGTGATAAGCTGCTTGTCGCCGTAAAAATCATCCACCAGTGTTGCGTTGCCTTTGGGCGTGATGGACACGCCCTCCGGCTCCATGCCGCCCGTAGTGGGTTCTTCTTCGATAATTTCCGGCAGAGGTTCCGGGGCAGGGTCAGAGCCGCTTGCAAAAGCGGGCATGGAAAAGGAGCAGAGGCAGAGCAGGATGGCCAGCAGTCCGGCAGCGAAACGGTTCCAGTTATCAGGTTTCATTGGCGGCATCCTCCTGTTTGTGGTACGGTGTGGCGGTGGGTGCAGCATTCAGCGCACCGCTGCGCAGGAAAGCCGCGAACTCGTCCGGCTTCATGTTCATGCTGCGCACCAGCTGAATGATCTGCAGGTTTTCCTGTTCAGTCTTTGCAGCTTCCAGTTCTTTCAACTGCTGCTGGTATTCAGAGATTTTTTCTTTGAGCCGTTCAATATCGCGCTCAATGCGGGAAAGTCTTTTTGCCATACAAAATCCTTTCTGGCGTCACGGTAAACGCCCATAACTGTAAAAATGTTCCTGCCAATATTTTGAGTTGAGGTTTGTGTAAGAGATAGGGTCGCCGCAGTGCAGCATGATGGAATTGCCTACATAGATACCGCAATGGCTCACGCCGGGGGTATCGTAGGTTCCCTTGAAAAACACAAGGTCGCCCGGTTTGACCTGCGCCGTCGAAACAGGGGTGCAGAGGTTGTAAAGACCCTGTGCGGTCTGGCGGCCCACGTTCCAGCCGGAGTGATTCAGCACCCACGAAATGTAGCCGCTGCAATCAAAGCTGGTGCTGGGCGAACTGCCGCCCCACACATACGGGTAGCCGATGTACTTCGTGGCTTCCTCCATCATGGCAGCGAACTTATCATCTTCAAGCGCTTCCGGGGGAATATCGTAGTAGGTGGGCTGCTTGATGGTGGACGCATTGGGGTACTGCGACTGCCCAAACAAATCCGGCCGGTTGCCCAGCGTGCGCATATAGAGCGAATAGGCACTGAGCTGTTCCTCGGTCAGCACTTCCACGGGTAGGTGGGACAAATCTTTGTTCTTCAGCTTGACCGTGCAGATGTAGTATTCATACGGTTCTTGGTAGGTGATAACTTGCGGCACACCATACGGGCCAATAATGACCATCATTTTTGTACGGTAACGTATCTGCATGGTCACGGTCTCGGTCAGGATGTATTGCTTTTCAAAGAGCATTTCAAGTTCGCCCTGCACCTCGGCCAGTGTGAACACGCCGTCATGCAGCGCGGACAGAATCGAGATCAGCACATAGGGGTCATGCTCGATTTCATCCAGATAAAAATGGTACTCGTCATAGTTGTGGGTGGCCTCGTAGGTGTCCAGATACCGTTTCAGTTTTTGTTCCAGTTTGGCATAGGCTTTCTCTGCACCCAGCATATCTTTGTCTTTGGAAAAGTAAGAGGATGCCGTCACGCCGGTTCCAGCGGTGCCCGCCATCACGGTGCAGGACTGCAAACCCGTTATCAAGAGCAGAGCCAGCAGACCGAACACCGCCACGATCAGAATGGTTTTCCAGTTCCGGGCCGCAAATTCGGCCACTCGTTCGCCGCCCTCGGCTGCCAGCTTTGTTACCCGGAAACCGTTCTCTGCGGTGGCGGCTGCACCCTGCGCGGCGGCTTGTCCGGCCTGCCGTGCAGCTTTGGCATACTGCTGTTTGATACGCCGTTTCTGCCACATCCGGGAAATGGGGTTGCTGGCCGCCTGTGCAATTTGCGGATTGTCCCGCAAGGATTTCTGGTAAAAGTATTCTGCATTGGCAGACATGAGCTGACGCTCTGCCTTTTCCACGGCCTTGTAAGGCTTCATCTTGTGGTGCCGGATGCCGCTGCGGATGGCTTTGGCGGTCTGACGCTCCACCAGTTCTTCACCCTTGTGGCCACCCTCCACACCCACATTTTCGTGTTCGACTTCATGGATTTTTCCGTGAGCGAACAGCAATGCTTCCGATAGCGGGCGGCTGGCCGGGTTTGGTTTCAGGCTGGGCGGGCCTTTGTCCTGCTGCTCAAACCGCAGGGTGGATTTTGCCTTGCCGCTGACAGCATCGTAGACTTTTCCCTTGACCGGGACACGCTTTTTGGGCAGAGCAGCGCGGGCTGCATCCAGCTTGTCGGCTTTCGCTTCCGCCTTTTGGATATACGGCTGCAACGCCGGGTCTGCCCGTTCTTCCTCGGTCAGTTCCAGACGGGCGGCGGAACGGTGCAGACCATCTTCACTCTCGGCGGTTTCCGCAGCTTGTTTGGCTTTTTTCTTTGCCTTGTGCTTGTCCTTTACGTCCTCGGTGCGTTCCAGTATTTTTTCGGTCTTGCCCTCGGAATCCGTGGAGTAGTCCTGTTCCGCTTCCCGACTGGAAACATTCTCTACAGTGCCGTCCGCTTGATTTTCCACCACCAGACCATCACGGGTCATGGTCTGGGTGACTTTGGCTTTTGCCTGCAATTCTTTCAAGGTTCTTCACCTCCCATCGGACAGCGGCCCGTTTCAATGTCCGCAATGTATTTGAGAATCGGGAACACCTGCGGCGGCGAAACCGCATTGCCCAGCGTTTTCATCCGCTTGCTGCGGTTCGGCACCTCTTCGGTCAAACGCGGGATGTCGGCGGGTTCTTTGGCCCAAATGGAATGTCCGTCCATTTGCGCGGGAAACCCATCAGCCACTCTACCCAGTCCGGGTTGAGGTAGGGCTTTTCCAATGTGGTGGGTGTTATGCGGTAGACCACATGGGAAAGCCGCGCCGTCCATGCCTTGCCATCCTTGTTCATCTTGCGGTAGCTGCCGTTCGCAGAGATTTGGATGTCCAACCCCTTGCCCACATCCCCGGTGTCGCTGGCAAGGGGCGTGGGAAGCAGCGGAGCCGATGATGAATACCCGTTTCCGTTCGTGCCACGCGCCAACGGCAGCAGCAGGTAATACGAAAACCCGAACATCGTAACCTGCCTGCTCCAAGTCAATGAGCGTTTTGTCGAGCCCCATACGGAGGAAGCCAGCAACATTTTCTCCAAGCACCCAACGGGGCTGCAATTCCCGGATGACCCGCAGCATTTCGGGCCACAGGTAGCGTTCATCGTGGAAGCCGCGCTGCCGCCCTGCGGTGGAGAACGGCTGGCACGGGAAGCCACCTGAAATGAGGGTGACGGTGCGAAGTCCTGTTTTTTCAAAGAAAGCCTCCTTTGTTACAGTGGTGATGTCCTGAAAACGGGGCACTTCCGGCCAGTGGCTTGCCAGCACAGCGGCGGGAAATGCCGCCCACTCGCATTGACAGACAGAGGTAAACCCCGCTGCTTCCGCGGCAAGGTCGATGCCGCCGATGCCGGAAAACAAGCTGAAATGTGTTAAGCTCATAGCTCCACCACCTCGCTGAGCCGGGTGGTCATGATCTTATAGAGCTGTGTGTTTTTCGGGATGGGGTTGGAAAACGGAAGCACCACGTTTTCAAAAATCAGCAGTCCTTCGCCCGGTTCCGAATTGTCGATGTACTTCTGCTGGTCTGCGGAGAGGTTCAGCCGTTCCGAAAGGATTTTGCGGTCGCCGGATGCCTGATTCAGCAGCGTGATGAAGTCGCTGTTTTCCAGAATGTTCTCAATCTCCGGGGAAGAAAGAAGGTCCTTCACATTTTGGGTGGCACCTGTGGGCACGCCGCCCCATTTGCGGAAGCGCTTCCAAATCTCGGCACTGTACGCGGCGGTCTGTTCCTCTTTCAGCAAAAGGTGGAACTCGTCTGCAAAATACCATGTGGCCCGGCCTTGGCTGCGGTTCTGGGTGACGCGGCCCCATATCTGGTCTTGGATAATGAGCATCCCCAATTTTTTTAACTGTTTTCCTAACTCTTTGATGTCAAAGGCCACAAGCCGGTTGTGGATGTCTACATTCGTTTTGTGGTTGAACACATTCAGCGAGCCGGACACATACAAGTCCAATGCCTGCGCCACCCGGTCCGCTTCCGGCAAGTGCTGGTCGAGCAGGGCTTGGTGGAGGTCAGAGAGAATCGGCATATTCTCCGGGCAGGGATTCGCCAGATAGGGGCGGTAGATGGCTTTCACAGCACGGTCTATCACGGTACGTTCAATCGCTTCCAAACCTGTTTTGCCGCCCATGACCAGCTCACAGAACGACAGCACAAAATCAGACTTCAAGGCCAGCGGACTATCATCTTCGGAATAGTTCAGATTGATGTCCAGCGGGTTTACATAGTCCTTGCTGGTGGGCGAAAGTTTGATGACCTGCCCATGCAGCCGCTTGACCAGCGGATAATACTCGGCCTCTGGGTCTGAAATAAAAATATCGTCAGCAGTCGTTAAAAACACACTGACGATTTCGGACTTGCAGCTCATGGATTTGCCGCTGCCGGGGGTGCCCAGCTTCAAGCCGTTTGGACACCGGGCCTGCTTGCGGTCCAGCATGATCATGTTGTGGGATTTTGCGTTGATGCCGTAGTACATGGCTGCACCGCTCTGGAAAAGCTCCTGCGTTACAAAGGGCACGAACACCGCCACGTTGGAAGTGGTAAGGCTACGCTGAATCTTTATTTGGTTGATACCCAGCGGAAGGCTGGACACAAGGCCCTGCTCCTGCTGGTAGTCCAGCCGGATAAGAGAGCAGTTGTACTTCTGTGCCACACCTGCGGCTTGGAACACATCGTTGCCCAGCTTTTGCTTGGTTTCGGCCACATTCAGCACTAAAAAAGTCAGCATGAAAAGCCGTTCGTTCCGGGTCTGCAATTTGTTCAGCAGCTTTTTGGCATCCTCGCCGTAGGTGGCAAGGTCGCTGGGGAGGATATCCATGTCGTACCCGGAACGGACAGCCTTTTTCTGTTCCTGAATCTTCATAGCATCAAGGTCTGTGATTTTCCGTTTGATGGTTTTGATGGCCTCGGTCTGGTCAATGGCCTGCACATGGAGATTGACGAGAATGCCGCTTTCCGTTTTGAGGAAGTCGGCCAGCATTTCGTCCGAAAGTTCCGGCGCAAGGATTTGTAAAAAACTCACCGCTCCATACTTGCCGCCCAACCCAAAGGTCTTGGCCGTGCCGAAGCAGAGGGAGGATGGAGCCACAAAATCCTTGGTGGACAGGCCGGAGGGTGCCAGCCAGTCCCAGTCAAAACGGAACGGTTCGCCGTCCGGGTGGAAGATGCCGTGCAGAACTTCCAAACGCTCCTGCCCGTCCATAACGTGTGCCACACAGCCCATGGTCTTGAAATAGCCCAGCAGGTCAAGGCCAATGCGCGTCAGCCGTGACCGTGCTGTTTTCAGGCTGTCGGCATCGATGGTGAAGGTCAGATATTTGGTTTTGACAATGCCGTTGTTTCCGCTGGCAAGCTGCTTTTGCAGGATGGCGGTGTACTCGGCGCGGATGTCGTCAAAATCATCTCCCTGCGGTGCGATCTCAAAACTTTTTGCGTACTGCACCGGGTCAACCTTGCGATTCAAAAACGAAAGCTGCACATGGATGGAAGCATCCACATAGTTGTACAGGTCGCACAGGTATTCAAAGATGGCGGTTCTTGTTTCCGGCTGGGCCAGCTGATAACTGATGTCCTCAAAGGCAATGCACTTGGAGAATGTGCGTCGGTCAATGCGGCACACACCGTCCGGGTAGATGGCCTCATACGGGATGGTGGCCTGTGCCGTGCGGGGCTTGCCGTCACCCTTGTACTTGCGGAGAACGGCATCAATTTCTTTTTTCTGGGCGCGGGTGAGCTTTTTGGGCTTTTCGGTTTCGCGGGGTATCGTTTTTCTGGACAATGGCCTTTACCTCCTGTTCCATTTTGTATTGCCGCACAAGGGCGGCGTAAGCATTGTTGGTCTGATAGGGCCTTTCCTTGGGACGGATAAAGCAGCACTGAATCATTTGCTGAATCACTACTTCAAGGGGCTGGCCGTGCCGCTCGAACAGAGCGAACAGCAGCCCCGGTAGCATGGCAAAAATCATCAGCAGGGCCGCTGCACTGTTGGAAAGATAGTTCCGGGCCAAAAAATAAAGCGGTCCGCCCGTGAGGAGCGCACCGCCGAAGCAGACCAGCTGCCGCTTGGTCAGCCCGAATAAGACTTTGGATTTTACATGGGTCAAATCTTTGGGAACGGTCACATACGCCATTCAAACGCTCCTTTCTCAATGGGCACCGAATACGGACTTGCTGATGCTGCCGGTCTTGAACAGACAAAAGCAGAGCAGCACAGTATAGCCCATGCAGCCCCAGATGGCCCCGGCAATGTCCGCTGCGCCTGAAATGTTGCGTATCAGCACCGCATAGATGCCCACGACAATCATAATCAGGAACGCTTGGACACACAGGGCACCGCCCAGACCGACCACGATCGTCTGCAAAGTATCGACTGCGCTGTTGAAAAATTCCATAAGGTCCTCACTTTCTGCCGCTTGTTCTGCGGCACTCAAAAATTTTTTCAAAAAATGCCGCCTCATTCGGCGGCTGCATCTTCATCCGACAGGTCGATTTCGTACAGGTCAAAACTTTCGTCCTGTGCGACTACCTGCTGCCGTTTCCGGCGCAGGGTGGATAAGAACCTGTCCACATCAAAGGTGTTTTTCTTGTCCGCGTCCGCAAGGTATTTGTAGTGCGGGTGCTTGGTGATGTCGAACTTCTCCGAGAAGAACGGCCTCACGCCCCGCAGCTGCAAGATGCACCTGCCGCCGTCCATGATTGCAATTTCGTCCTCTGACATCAACGCCTTTCCTAATTTTTGATAGTTCAGTCCGTGGGAGGTTTGAGAACCCCGGTTCTCGCTGGTGTTGAAACTGTCGATGGTTTCTTTCCCCAGCGCATCGGAGATCTCTTTGGCATTCTTGCCCCGCCCACTCAAAAAGAGAACAGAATCGCAGTTGTCCGAAATGATTTCGGCCGCATCCTTGTAGATGGCTTTCAGCTGCGACTGGCTCTGCAAAATGATGGATGCCGAGATTTCCCGGCTGCGGATGGTGGCGATCAGCTTGTCGAAGTTGGGAATCTGCCCGATGTTGGCAAACTCGTCCAGAATCAGCCGCACATGGACAGGCAGCCGCCCGCTGTATTTATCATCCGCACGGTCACACAGCAGGTTGATAAGCTGGCTTTGGAGCATGGCCAGAATGAAGTTGAACGTGGTGTCCGTGTCGCTCATAATCAAAAACAGCACCGTCTTTTCATCCCCGATGGTGTCCAGCTCCATTTCATCATCCTCCATCAGTTCCCGCACCTCCCGGATGTCAAATGGGGCTAAACGGGCACCACAGCTTATCAGGATGGAGGAACGGGTCTTGCCCGCCGACAGCAAAAACTTTTTGTACTGACGGACAGCGAAGTGGTCCGGGTCTTTCTGTTCCAGCCGTTCAAACATGAGGTCTACCGGGCTTTGAAAGTCCGGGTCATCTTCACGGGCTTCACTGGCATTTATCATTTCCAGCAGGGTGGTGAAGTTCATTTCTTCTGCCGGGGCCTCGTACCAGATGTAGCCGATAAGCGCGGTGTAGAACAGCCGTTCCGACTTCACCCAAAAATCTTCTGCTGATTTCTCACCCTCGCCCTTGGTGTTGGCGATAAGGGTATTCACCAGTTTCAGCACGTCCTTTTCCGAGTGGATGTAGGCAAAGGGGTTGTACTTCATGGACTTGTAAAAGTTTATCGTGTTCAGGATTTTCACCCGGTAGCCTGCCCGCTGGAACATTTGGCCTGTTTCCAGAACCAGAGTCCCTTTTGGGTCTGTGACCACGAATGAGGTGGGATAGTCGGAAGTGGGAAAGCATTGCATGAGGTTGGGCTTGACGTAAAACCGCGTCTTGCCACTGCCGGAGCCGCCGATCACCAGCACATTCTTGTTCCGGGCCGTCTTGGGGTCTTTGGGCCGCCCGGTCATGGTCAGGCGTTCGGTCTGGGTCAGCAGGATGTTGTTTTCAAACTTGGGGTCAATGTACGGGGCGATGTCTTTGGCGGTGCCCCACCGGGCAGAGCCGTATTCCTCGCCCTTGCGGTACTTCTTGGCGTTCTTGCCCTTGCTGTACACGATGAGCCGGACAGCCACCGCCCCGGCAAGGCCTACGCAGAGGTCAAACGGATGCAGGCTGGGCAGCGGGTTTGCAAAGGCGGCGGAGATGCCGTCTGTCAGGTGGAGCAGCTTTGCCGAAGCATCCACGCCCGCCGCCAGACGGTACGCCTGCCCGCATTTGGCGAACAGGTACACGAACAGCAGATACGGCAGATTCAGCAACAGCAGCTTTTTCAGTTCAGGCTTCATCGTTCCAGCCCCCTTTGCTTGATTTTTTCCTTCGCACGTTTCGGCTGCTGGGCCGCTTTCTGCTTGGCTGCTGCCAGCACCTTGCGGATGGAGGGCCGCTGCTCCTTGGTGAGCGTTTTGGCCGTGAACTCCCGGAACGCCTGTTCCAAATTGTCCGCATCCTTGGCCTTGAAGATCACGATGTAGTGGGGCGGCTGGGTGGTCTTGTCCTTGCGTAAGGTGAAGTCCACGCCGTACTTCTTGGCGCAGGGCTTAAACGCCCCGACGTTCGCCTCCGTGACTTCAATGTTGGTCAGGGACGCGCCGTGGGCTTTCAGCTGTTTCAGGCTTTGCTTGCCGTGGTGCAGCTTTGGCCCCTTGGCCCGGTGCTGCAAATATTTTTTCAGGGCAGCTTGCAACGCTTGGGCGGTGAGTTTGCCTGTTTTCATGGACAGGGCAATGGTTTTCTGGGTGACTTCTTCCTGCAATATGAATCCCTCCTTGTTGCAGAAAATTCAGAGCGGCAGCTAGGGTGGAACCACCAGCCGCCGCAGGTAAAGGGTTCTCATGGGTGGACGCTCCTTTCGGTCAGTTGTTGGGCGGGCGGCCCCAATCAGGCTGCGCCATATCGTGCGCCACAAGGGACGCATAGTAGCTGTTGATGGTGCTGGGCGCGTTAAAAAGCATGGCCCGCAGGTATTGCTTGATGTTGCGGACTTTGGTGGTGTTATCTCGCAGGCAGTCCATGACGAACTCGATGTGATGGCTGTCCAGTTTCAGGAACTTGGCCTTGACCAACTCTGCCGGGTAATCGTCCCCGGCCACCCGGATGGACTTGCGGTTGGTGCAGACCGTTTCCAGCAGGATGTCCACGATCTCGTCCAGCTGCTCCCGGTCTATCCGGGGATTCTGGGTGAGGGTGTCATACTCGATGTTCTCCAAAATCAGGTCCCGGTAGATTTGATAGGCCGCTTCCTTTCGGCTTCCGGTCCGTTCCGGCGGCGGTTCCGCTGCCTCGTCCTCGTCTAAAGGCAAGGGGTTTGGGGAATGGATAGGAATGGAATCGGTATTTAATCCCTCTTTCTTTTGTTTTTCTGTAATTAGTTTATCTTTATTTAATTGCATTGGATTTTCCAACGTAGGGTTTTCCTGCGTGGGATTCTCCAACGTTGGATTTTCCAATGTAGGTGAAACCGATGCAGGAACGGGCTGCGGCAGCTCGAAGATCACATAGTCTGCACCGCGCAGCCGCCCTTTCTCGTCCCGTTCTCTGGAACGCTGGATGTAGCCTGCCTGTTCCAGTTCCCGGATGGCCTGCCGTATCGCGTCAATGCTTTCCCGGTTGATACGGGCCAGCCCTTGCAGGGTGTAGTCCCAATCTTCCGGCAGGGAGAGCATTTGGGAGAGTAAGCCCTTGGCTTTCAGGGACAAGGCCCGGTTCCGCAGGTGGTGGTTTGACATGACCGTGTAGCCGCTGTTCTTTTCTACCCGAAAAACTGCCATTTCACGGATGCCTCCTTTCGTTGCAAACAAAAAAGCAGCGTCCATTTGCTCCCGGTGATGGGAGAAGTGAACGCTGCGCGTACTTGATAATTTTTAGGTTGTGTGGTATATAAAAGGCAACTGTTTTTTCAATACAGCCGCCCATCGGGGTGCGATACAAGCAAGTTGCTATCCGATGACCTCAAAAACGAATTGTACTACGATGGTTTTCAAAAAATGCTGTATCACTACTCGCACCAAACAATGAAAATCCGAACCTTTTCTCGATAGGAGAAGGGTTCGG
>ERZ1027077.156-NODE-156-length-27890-cov-6.136627_pt1 | contig 27890 bp, 27 predicted proteins | sample MGYA00519280_ERZ1027077 | MGnify/ENA primary metagenome ERZ1027077 (study PRJEB26926, sample SAMN06164528) | human gut metagenome | biome: ENVO:00009003; feature: ENVO:2100002; material: ENVO:00002003 | host: Homo sapiens | place: USA | collected 2012 ... | reverse complement strand
TGGATCCGCTGCCCAAGGTACCGAAGGCACCGGCTGCCCCTAAAGCCTCACCTGCTGCTAAGGAGGCTTCTGCCGGAGTCCCGACAGCGCCCGATGCCGGGGCTACCCCGGCTGTGTCGGCTGCCGAAACTCCGAAAGCCGAATAAGTACCGTCAAATCAGAGAAACACAAGATATGAAGACATTTCCAATAGGCGGAGTCCATCCGTCGGAAAATAAACTGAGCGGCGCCAAACCGATCGAGGTGCTTCCGCTGCCCGATGCGGTGGCGATTCCCCTCGCACAGCATATCGGCGCGCCCGCCGCGGCCAAGGTCGCCAAGGGCGACAAGGTGCTGACGGGACAGCTCATCGCAGAGGCGTCAAGCTTTATGTCGGCCAATATCCACTCCCCGATTTCGGGAACGGTGACGGCTGTCGACGCCGTTCCCAACGGTCAGGGGCTGCGCCAGGTGATGATTACGATCAAACGCGAGGGCGACGAGTGGGCCGAAGGCATCGACCGTTCGGAGACGCTTGTCCGCGAGTGCGCGCTTTCGTCCGCGGAGATCATCGCCCGGATCAAGGACGCCGGTATCGTCGGCATGGGCGGTGCGACGTTCCCCACGCATGTGAAACTCTCGGTTCCTCCCGGAAGAAAGGCCGAAGCCTTGATTATCAACGGCGTGGAGTGCGAGCCTTACCTGACCTCCGACCACCGTACGATGCTCGAACACGGCGAGGAACTGCTCGTGGGCGTGACGATCCTGATGAAGGCGATCGCCGTGGAGAAGGCTTACATCGGCATCGAAAACAACAAACCCGACGCCATAGCGCACCTGCGCAAACTGGCCGAATGGTATAAGGGGATCGAAGTGGTGCCCCTCAAGGTGAAATATCCGCAGGGCGGTGAGAAACAGCTGATCGCCGCCGTGACGGGCCGTGAGGTGCCGCCTCCGCCCGCGCTTCCGATCGACGTGGGCGCCGTGGTGTGCAACGCTTCGACGACCTATGCCGTCTATCAGGCCGTGCAGAAGAACAAGCCGCTCATCGAGCGCGTGGTGACCGTCACGGGCAAGGGCGTGAAGGAGCCGAAGAACCTGCTGACCCGCATGGGCACGCCGATTTCGGCATTGCTCGAAGCAGCCGGAGGGCTTCCCGCCGATGCGGGCAAGGTGATCAACGGCGGTCCGATGATGGGCCGGGCGATGGTCAACCTCGATTCGCCCGTGACCAAGGGGTGTTCGGGCATTACGGTGATGAGCGGCCGCGACGCCGTGCGCCGCGAGGCTTCGCAGTGCATCAAGTGCGCCAAGTGCGTGGCCGCCTGCCCGATGGGGCTTGAACCCTATTACCTCTCGAAAATGACGCAGAAGAAGGGCTGGGACGCGCTCGAAGAGCAGATGATCACCTCGTGTATCGAGTGCGGCTGCTGTCAGGCTTCGTGTCCCTCGTACCTGCCGCTGCTGGACTGGGTGCGTCTGGGCAAGCAGACCGTTATGGGAATCATCCGTGCGCGTGCCGCGGCTCCCAAGAAGTAAATCTCCGAACGTAAAAAATACCAAATATTTATGGCAAACAAACTTGTAGTTGCTCCCGCACCGCACGTACAGACCTCGCAGTCTACGGCCCGGATCATGCGCGACGTCGTGATCGCGCTGATGCCCGCGCTGGCGGTCTCGTCCGTGGTGTTCGGAGTGGACGTACTGCGTGTCACGGCGCTTTCGGTCGCGGCCTGCGTACTGTTCGAATATCTGATTCAGAAGTTTCTGGTCCGCGGCGCTTCGACCATCGGCAACTGGTCGGCGGTGGTGACCGGCGTGTTGCTGGCCTTCAACCTGCCCGCGTCGATTCCTTGGTGGATCGTGCTGATCGGCGCTTTCGTCGCCATCGCCATCGCCAAGATGACCTTCGGCGGACTGGGCAAGAATCCGTTTAACCCCGCGCTGGTGGGCCGTGTGTTCCTGCTGATCGCCTATCCGGTGCAGATGACTTCGTTCCCCGTACCGGTGAACGGCTCGTTCGACGCGCTGTCGGGCGCGACGCCGCTGGCGGCCGTGAAGCACGGCGCCGCCGCCGACGTGCTCGGCGTGCAGGAACTGCTTTTGGGCAACATGCCGGGTTCGCTGGGCGAGGTGGCTGCACTGGCATTGATCTGCGGCTTCGTTTACCTGTTGTGGCGGCGCGTCATCACGTGGCAGATTCCCGTGACGATCCTCGGCACGATGGCGCTGTTCGCGTTTGTCGTCGCGGCGGCGAAGGGCGGACTCTCGGCCGGTCCGGTGCTGTGGCAGTTCCCGTTGTTCCATGTGTTGGCCGGCGGCGCGCTGCTGGGTGCGATCTTCATGGCGACGGACTATTCGACCTCGCCGATGACCGTCCGGGGCAGCGTGATCTTCGGCGTCGGCATCGGCGCGATTACGATGTGCATCCGTCTCTGGGGCGCCTATCCCGAAGGCATGTCGTTCGCGATCCTGATCATGAACGCCGTGGTGCCGCTGATCAACAAATATGTCAAACCCAAGCGCTTCGGCGTAAAATAGGAGTGACGCAGATATGAAAAGTACACTTTTGAATATGACGGCCGTGCTCTTCGGCATCACCCTCGTCGCTTCGGCCGGGGTGGGCGCCGTGAACATGATCACGGCGGAACCGATCGCTCAGGCCGAGCAGGCGGCCAAAACCGCCGCGCTGAACGGCGTGCTCCCGGCGTTCGATGAGACGGCGGCTGAGACGCTGACCATCGACGAGATGCCGATCACGGTCTACACCGCGACCAAGGGCGGCCAGCTGGCCGGATATGCCGTGGAGTCGATGACCAAGAACGGTTTCGGCGGCGCGATCAACATGATGGTGGGCTTCACGCCCGACGGCGAGGTGATCAACGTCAATGTCCTGAAGCAGGCGGAGACGCCCGGACTGGGAACCAAGATGGCCGACGCCGACAACGTGCTGCTGCGCAGCGTCAAGGGGCAGAAACTCGAAGAAAAGAAGCACGTGAACGGCAAACTGGCCGTCGCCAAGGACGGCGGCGACGTCGATGCGCTGACGGCGGCGACCATTTCGTCGCGCGCCTATGTGGATGCGATCAACCGTGCATGGATGGCTTACAAGAGCGTTGCGACGGGTGCAACCCCGACCGACGTGTCGTCCGGCGCGACTTCCGCGGCCGGAGATACGGCGGAGGAACAAACCAGCGGGCCTGAGGCTCAGGAAGGAGGACAAAATGAATAAGCTGAATATCATCGTAAGCGGCATCGTCAAAAACAACCCGACGTTCGTGCTGGTGCTGGGCATGTGCCCCACGCTGGGTACGACGACCTCGGCCGAAAACGGCATGGGCATGGGACTGGCGACGATGGCCGTGCTGATCATGTCGAATCTGGTGATCTCGCTCATCAAGAACATCATTCCGGACAAGGTCCGCATCCCGGCGTTCATCGTCGTGATCGCTTCGTTCGTGACCGTTATCCAGATGCTGATGCAGGCATACGTGCCGGCGTTGTACGCTTCGCTGGGCGTATTTATCCCGCTGATCGTGGTGAACTGCATCATCCTCGGCCGCGCCGAGGCGTTCGCTTCGAAGAACTCGCCGCTGGATTCGATCCTCGACGGCGTGGGCATCGGTCTGGGCTTTACGCTGGCCCTGACGGCCGTGGGCGCCGTGCGCGAAATACTGGGCAGCGGCGCGATTTTCGGCGTCAGCCTCGGTACGGCGGATTTCATGCCGCTGATCTTCGTACTCGCACCGGGCGCGTTCCTCGTGCTGGGATACCTCATGGTTTTGTTTAATAAATTAGCCAAGAAATAGTTATGGAGCTTTCCTATTTTGCAATCATCATCGGCGCCATCTTCGTAAACAACGTCGTGCTGGCGCAGTTCCTCGGCATCTGCCCCTTCTTGGGCGTGTCGTCGAAAGTCGAGACCTCGATGGGCATGGGGGCTGCCGTAACGTTCGTCATGGCGATCGCCGCCGTGGTGGCATGGCTGATTCAGACCTATGTACTCGTCCCGCTGGACATCGTCTACATGCAGACCATCGTCTTCATTCTCGTGATCGCGGCGTTGGTGCAGATGGTCGAGATCATGCTGAAGAAACTTTCGCCCTCGCTCTATCAGGCGCTGGGTATCTTCCTGCCCCTCATCACGACCAACTGCGCCGTGCTGGGCGTGGCGATCCTGATGATCCAGAAGGAGTTCAACCTGCTGCAGAGCGTCACCTATTCGGTGGCTACGGCGCTGGGCTTCGCCCTCGCGCTGGTGCTCTTCGCCGGTATCCGCGAGCGTCTCGATTTCGAGGACGTTCCCAAAGCCTTCAAGGGGGTGCCCATCGCGCTGATTACGGCCGGTATCCTCGCCATGGCTTTCATGGGATTTTCGGGACTGGTGTAAGTCCCGAACCGGTAGCGGCTGTCGGGAAGAAAACAGCCGTCCGGGAGCATGGCGGGGAAGGTTACGCCGCCGCTCTGGACACGAAAAAGGGAAGTTGCCGAAGCAACTTCCCTTTCTTATTTCGACTGCAGGCTGTCGGCCTGTTCGGCGGGCGGCACGAACCGCTGGCGGATCGCCTCTTTGGCCGTGCGGGAGATGTAGGCCCAGCGCGTGGCGATCATGACGAGCAGCATCGCCACGACGGCGATCATCATCAGCTCCTGCCCGGACCGGGCTTTGAACCATTCGGAAAGTTTCATGTTTTTGCGATTATTTTCGGTTGAAACGTTCGTTTCTTGCGTGCAATTAATTAATTTTGCAAAAATAACAATAAAAATCCGGATTCGAAATGAAGGATATCATAAAACTTCACGACAGAAAGTTCAAAATCATGATTCCCGCCGAGAAAATCGACGAGGCTGTGTCGGCTGTTGCCCAGCGCATAAACGAGGATTACGGCGACAAGGAGACGCCGCTGTTCGTCGGCGTATTGAACGGTTCGTTCATGTTCATGAGCGATCTGATCAAGAAAATCGAGTTTAACAACGAGCTGTCGTTCGTGAAGCTGGCCTCGTACGAGGGAACCTGTTCGTCGGGCTGCGTCAAGAGCCTGATCGGGCTGAACGGCAGCATCGAAGGCCGCCACGTGATCGTGGTCGAGGATATCGTCGATACGGGCGAGAGCATCGAGTACATGATTTGCGACCTCAAGGCGCAGAAACCCGCGAGTCTCGAAGTCTGCACGCTCTTTTTCAAACCGGGGTCCTACCGCAAGCAGATTCCGATCAAGTACCGCGCGATGGAGATCGGCAATGAATTCATCGTCGGCTACGGACTGGATTACGACCAGCTGGGCCGCAGTCTGAAAGATATTTACGTGGTCACCGAATAATGGCTTTCACCACAGATACCGAACTGCTGGACGGAGGACGCCTGCTGCCTCTCGTCGAGGATTTCTATACCATTCAGGGCGAAGGATTCCACGCGGGGAAACCCGCCTATTTCATCCGTCTGGGCGGATGCGACGTGGGGTGCCGCTGGTGCGACGCCAAGTATACGTGGAATCCGAAACTCTATCCGCCGACCGACGTGCGGACGGTCATCGACCGCGCGCTGGCGTGTCCGGCTCAGGCGATCGTCATTACGGGCGGCGAGCCGCTGCTCTACCCGCTGGGCGTGTTGACCGAAACTCTGCACGAGAAGGGGTTGCAGATCTTTCTGGAGACTTCGGGGACGCACCCTTTCAGCGGTTACTTCGACTGGGTATGTCTGTCGCCCAAACGGCAGCAGCCCCCGCTGGACGAAGCGCTGGAGCGGGCGCACGAGCTGAAGGTGATCGTCGAGAGCGAAAGCGACTTCGAATGGGCCGAGCGGAACGCCGCACGGGTGCGGCCGGAGTGCATGCTCTACCTGCAGCCCGAATGGAGCGTCGCCGAACGGGTGATGCCCGCGATGGTCGAGTACGCCAAGGCGCATCCGAAGTGGAATATCTCCATCCAGACGCATAAATACATGCACATACCCTGATGAGTTTCGAGGTGGGCCGGAAGTTCTGGATCGCCGCCACGGCGGTCATTGTCGTCGTCACGCTGTTCGTGGTGGGGCGCAATTCGCTGCATGCCGTGAAAATCAAGCGTCAGATCAATGCGATGACCCGCGAAAAGGAGTATTACCGGACGAAGATCGAGCAGGACAGCACGCTGCTGGAGCGGTTGCAGTACGACGATTATCTGGAGGAGTACGCCCGCGAAAATTACCACATGCAGCGGAGGGGCGAACACGTCTATATTATCAAGGAATAAGTCTTATGCCGGGAGACGGCTCCCGGAGTCAGTGAAATGCGGCGGCCTTCGGGCCGCTGTTTTTTGTTATGGCTGCCGAAGGAGGAAATGTTTGCCGAGGGTCGAAATGCCGGCTGAGAGGAGATATGTCGGGCGGTGCGAGGGCCGGCCGGTTTGTTCGGCTGCCGTTTTTTTGTTATGGCCTGCCGCGGGACGAAATGTTTGCCGCGGGACGAAATGCCGGCCGAGAGGTGATATGCCGGGCGGTTTGTTTGGCCGGGCGGTCGGTGCGATTCCCGGTCGGCTTGGTTGCCGGTTTGTTCGGTCGCCGATTCTCCGCCGCCGGCTTTTGGGCTGCCGGTTCGTACGGTTGCCGATTCGTTCGGGGAGTATTTTTTGTCGGGGCGGTTGGCCGGTTTTTGGGTTTGCTGGTTTTCCGGGGCGATTTTCCCGTCGGCGGTTGCGGAAATGTCAGTAATGCGTGAAGCCGTGCCAGTCGAGGGGGCGGAGCGTTCCGTTTTCGAACCACTCCAGCTCTCTGCCGTCCGTGATCCGGCCGACGGGGTGGAGCGGGGCGCCGAACCGGGCGAGGAAGTCGGCGGCGAGACGTTCCGCGTCTGCGCACTCGGCCGTAAGCAGAAGGACGTAGTCCTCGCCGGCGCAGGCGGCGGTCCGGATGTCCGCATCTGCGGCGGCCGGAATCCGCTCGGTGTCGATGGCGGCGCCGACGCCTGAACGCTCCATGATGTGGCGGATGTCCGACGCCAGCCCGTCCGAAATATCCATCATGGCATGTACTTCATGCCGCCGGCCGAGCCAGAGGCCTTCGGCGACCTGCGGCCGGGGATTGCGGTGTATGGCAGCGGCGGGGGTGTCGTAACGGCCCGCGAGAATGTCGCGCAGGCCCGCCCCGGAGGCTCCGAGAGCTCCCGCCGTGAAAATCACGTCGCCGGGACGCGCTCCGCTGCGGCGTTTGATATGCGTGTCGGCGGCGCGGCCGATGGCGGTGACGTTGATCGTGATGCCTGCCGCCGAACGGGTGGTGTCGCCCCCGGCGAGCGTTACGCCGAATTCTTGGGACAGCTCCCGGTAACCCTGCATGAACTCTTCGGCCCACGCTCCGGTCGCATCGTCGGGCAGCGAGAGTGACAGCAGGGTGGCGATGGGACGGGCGCCCATCGAGGCCACGTCGCTCAGGTTTACGGCGAGGGATTTGCGCCCCAGCTCCCGTGCGGAGGTGGCGGTGCGCAGGAAATGCACCCCTTCGGCGAGCATGTCCGTAGTGAAGACGAGCGATTCGCCGCCGCCGACGGGCAGCACGGCGCAGTCGTCGCCGATACCTTCGAACCCGTTGTCGGGGAGCGTTGCGAAAAGGTCTTTTATGCGGTCGATGAATCCGAATTCGGTCATGGTTTTCCGGGCGGTTTGACGTATATTGCGCCGTTACGGTCGCTTTATATTGGGTGATATTAAACAAAGATATTAAAAAATTCTTTAAAATCACTATCTTTGTCTGCGAATCGCGGCGGGCGGAGTCCGTGTGCGGCTAACAGTCGGAACTATGAAAATATTGATTCTCAACGGCCCGAACCTCAATCTGCAGGGGCGGCGCGACACCGGAGTTTACGGTACGCAGACCTTCGAAACCTTCTTCGAACGGCTCCGGTCGCTCTATCCCGCCGTCGGATTCGGCTACTTCCAGTCCAATATCGAAGGCGAGTTGATCGACGCCGTACAGCAGGCCGACGGCGTTTACGACGGTGTGGTGCTCAACGCCGGGGGATATACCCATACCTCGGTGGCGCTGCGCGACGCGGTGTCGGCGGTGTCGGTTCCCGTCGTCGAGGTGCATATCTCGTCGATCCTCGCGCGCGAGGAGTTCCGCCACGTCTCGCTGCTGGCCCCCGTGGCCAAAGGCTCGATCATGGGATTCGGGCTGGATTCCTACCGGTTGGGAGTCGAAGCGCTGCTGCTTGGCAACGAAAAGTAGAAAGCCGCTTTCGGCAGCATGCCGTTTGCATAGGAGCAGGTGCGGGCTGCCGCTTTCGTGGATTCGGGAGTGTTTCCTGTCAGAGCGGGAACGGCCGGCGTTTCTGCCGCGCAGGCGGCAGCGGGTTCCCTCGGAGAAGGGGGGGGCTGGAATTGTAGAGGCGGCTTAAGGCGGCTGCCGCGTAAATATGTCGATCACACAATAATGTTCAAATTATAAGCATCATACGTTTATGTACAGAATGAAAAAAACCAAGATCGTTGCGACGATGTCGGACTTCCGCTGCACCGAGGAGTTCGTGAAGAACCTTTACGACGCCGGTATGGACGTCGTGCGCGTCAATTCGGCACACGTGACGGAGGACGGAGCCACGCATATCGTCGAGACCGTACACCGGGTGAATCCGGCCATTCCGATCATGATAGATACCAAAGGGCCTGAAATCCGCGTGACGACGATCGCCGACGAATACGGCAACAGCATCAATTTCCGGGTGGGCGACCGGGTCGCCGTACGGGGTTCGGACGGCAGCGACATGACCACCCGCAAGGTGGTTTATATGAACGTGCCGACCATCGTGCGCGACATTCCGGTCGGGGCGCGCATGCTGATCGCCGACGGCGAGCTGGAAATTCGTGTGGTGGAGAAGACCGACGAGGAGCTGATCTGTGAGTTCGTCGTGGGCGGCGCGATGCGTTCGCGCAAGAGCGTCAACGTGCCTGCGGTGTCGATCGACCTGCCTTCGGTGACGGAGAAGGACCGCCGCTTCATCGAGTGGGCCGTGAAGAACGACGTCGATTTCATCGCACACTCGTTCGTGCGCAGCGCCAAGGACATAAAGGCCGTGCAGGAGATTCTCGATGCCCACGGCAGCAAAATCAAGATCATTTCGAAGATCGAAAATCAGGAGGGACTCGACAACATCGACGAGATCATCGAGGCGTCGTACGGCATTATGGTGGCGCGCGGCGACTTGGGCGTGGAGCTTCCGGCCGAAGCGATTCCCAACACCCAGCGGCGCATCGTCGAGAAGTGCATTTGCGCGAAGCGCCCGGTGATTATCGCCACGCAGATGCTCTATTCGATGGTCAAGAGTCCGCGTCCGACGCGCGCCGAGGTGAGCGACGTGGCGAGCGCCATTTACGAGCGCGTGGACGCCGTGATGCTGAGCGACGAGACCGCCATGGGCGACTATCCCGTGGAGTCGGTTGAGACGATGGCCCGCGTGGCCCGCGAGATCGAGCGCGACGAAACGCATTTCAAGCCGATGATCGACATGGACATGGTCTCGGTGAACCACGAGATCACGGCCCAGCTGGCCCGCTCGGCGGTGCGCGCTTCGACAAACCTGCCGATCAAATACGTGGTCCTCGACACCAAGACCGGCCGTACGGGCCGTTATCTCGCTGCGTTCCGCGGCCGGAAGACCGTGATGGCCGTCTGCTACCAGCTCCACGCGCAGCGCATTCTGGCGCTGTCGTACGGCGTGGTGCCGATTCTGCGCAATCAGGAGCTGCACGACAAGTATCATTTCTTGGTCGATGCGCTCGAATTCCTCGATCAGTACCGCAAACTCAAGGGCGAGGATCTGCTGGCCATCGTGGGCGGCAGCTTCGGACCCGACGGAGGTGCGTCGTATGTCGAGATCGCCAATGTGGACAACATCCGCCGGCGCAACGAGGAGATCGTTGCGGCGCAAAAGTGTTAGCCGTTGAAAGGGGAGCTGAAGGATAAGGTCGCCCGCGGCGTGGCGTGGAGCATGGCCGAGAAGATCGGTACGATGCTCCTCCAGATGGCCGTGAGCCTTATTATCCTGCGCCTGCTGACCCGCGACATCCTCGGCGTCATGGCGATTCCGACGGCCGTGGTGGCCGTGGCGCTGGTGCTCGTGGACAGCGGTTTTTCGCAGGCGCTGATCCGCAAGGCGGCCCCTTCGGCGGACGATTACAAATCGGTTTTCGCCTTCAATATCGGGGTTTCGCTGGTGATGTACGCGCTTTTCACGGTGCTGGCGTTTCCGGCGTCGCGGTTCTACGACATGCCTCAGATCGCGCAGATCGCACCCGTGTTTTTCCTGCAGCTGCCCATCGGGGCGCTGTGCGCCATTCAGAATACGATCTGCGTCAGGCAGTTCCGTTTCGCGCTGTTGTCGAAGGTGACTTTCGCCTCGTCGCTCGCGGGCGGACTGGCGGCGATCGGTCTTGCGCTCGCCGGGTTCGGGATCTGGTGTATCGTGGCCCAGCGCGTGCTGCAGGCGGCGGTGCGGACTCTGCTGCTGTGGTGGCTGAGCGACTGGCGGCCCTGCGGGGCGTGCAGCCGCGGGCCGCTGCGCGAAATGGCTCCCTTCAGTTTCAGCCTGATCGCCACGGACCTGATTTCGACGTTCTACAATAAGATTCCGCAGTTTTTCCTCGGACGACTCTATCCGGCCGATACGCTCGGCTCGTTCGATCAGGCGATCAAGCTCAAGGATCAGCCGACGATTTCGGCGATGCAGGCCGTGCAGAGCGTCACTTTCCCTGCGCTGGCCAAGATCAAGGACGACGCTCCGAAGTTTGCCGAGAGCTACCGGCAGGTCGTGATGGTGGTCTCCTACGTTCTTTTCCCGGTCATGCTGGGCATGTCGGCCGTGGCGCACGATATGTTCGCCGTCCTGCTGGGCGAGGAGTGGATGCCTACGGTGCCCTATTTCGAGACGGTATGTCTGGTGGGACTTTTCTATCCGATGTCGATAATCGCCTACAACGTATTGAAAGTCAAGAGCGGCGGTGCATTGATCGTGAAGCTGGAGATCGTCAAGAAGGTGATTATGACGCTGGTGTTCGCCGTGACGATTCCGATCAGCGTGCAGGCCGTGGTATGGGGACTCGTGGTGATCGCATTCTGCGAAATGTCCGTCAATTTCCTCGCCACGACCAAGTTTACGTCGTTGTCGCCGGGGCGTTTCGTGCGGACGCTGCTGCCTCCGCTGCTGGCGGCCGCCGCGATGTACGGCGCGGTGCGGCTGACGGCCCGCGCGATTCCGGAGCATGCCCTGCTGCGGCTGATGGCCGAAGTGACGGCCGGTGCGGTCTCTTATGTCCTGCTGTCGGCCCTGTTCCGGCTCGAAGCCTTCCGCGAGGTAGCGGCTATTGTCCGGAAGCAGTTTTTGCACCGTTGATTCGCGCTGCTTGCGTCGGGGGCCGATTCACGGAGCGTCGGTAAAAATAACCGCCGGTTATACCTTGGGGTGTAACCGGCGGTTTTTTGTCGGGGTGGAAGACCCTCCCCGGCCGTCAGGCGTAGACCTTCGGGGTGATGACGCCCCGCAGGACGACCAGCGCGTTGGTGACGAGCGATTCGAGTTCGTTCTCGCCGGGGTAGACCGCGATGGGGGCGATGAACGAGCAGAATTCCGAAATGTACTCCACGACGGATTTGTTGTGGGCGATGCCGCCTGTCAGGATGACGGCGTCAACCCGTCCGCCGAGGGCGGCGGCCATGGCGCCGATCTGCTTCACGATACCGTAGCACATGGCGTCCTTCACCACGCGGGCTTTTTCGTCGCCCTCACCGATGCGCTCCATGACCTGTATCATGGAGTTGGTCCCCAGATGCGCTACGAGACCGCCTTTGCCGGCCAGCATCTGCTGGATGTCGTGCCGCGTGTAGCGGCCCGAAAAGCAGAGATCGACCAGTTCGCCGGCGGGAAGGGTTCCGGCGCGCTCCGGTGCGAACGGTCCGTCGCCGTCGAGGGCGTTGTTCACGTCGACGACGCGGCCCTGCTTGTGGGCCGCGACCGAGATGCCGCCGCCGAGGTGGGCGACTACGAGGTTCGCCTTCTCGTAGACGATGCCGATGCGGTCGCAGTGCAGGCGGGCCGTGGCTTTCTGGTTGAGTGCGTGGAAGATCGAACGCCGCGGGCAGTCGGGATGCCCGCTCAGGCGTGCTATGTCGTCCATTTCGTCCACGACCACGGGGTCGGCGATGTAGGCTTTGATGCCTGCGGTCGCCGCGATTCCGTCGGCCAGCAGACCGCCGAGGTTGGAGGCGTGCTCCATCGTGGCGTGCTGCAGGTCGCGGCGCATGGCGTCGTTCACTTCGTACACGCCGGCGGGAATGGGTTTGATGAGGCCGCCGCGGCCGATTACGGCAGCGAGGGACATGATGTCGAAGCCGTGTTCCTTCAATGCCGTGAGGATCATGTCACGGCGCCAGTCGAGCTGGTCGATGATGTTGGGGTAGTGTGCGATCTGTTCCGCCGAGTGACGCAGGGTCAGATCCAACAAAGGCCGCTCCTCGTCGTAGAGGGCGACCTTCGTTGAAGTAGAGCCGGGATTTATCGCTAGAATTTTGAAGCCCATAAATCGGTTCCGGTTAATTAGGTTGGTGGGTTAGGTTGGTGGGTTGGTTCAGGCTGTCTTACTGCTTCACGGCCAGACAGGCCAGCGCGATCGAGTAGAGCTTGGTCTTGCTGGTGTCGCCGCGCGAGGTCAGCACGCAGGGGACTTTCGTTCCCATGACCATGGCGGCCAGTTCGCCGCCGCAGAGGTGCGTCACCGACTTGAAGAAGACGTTGGCCGATTCGAGGTTGGGGAAGAGCAGGCAGTCGGGATCGCCCGCGACGGACGAGCCTTTGACCTTCTTGTGTTCCGCAACGTCCTTGTAGAGCGCCACGTCGAGAGACAGGGGACCGTCTACGACGACGTCGCCCAGCTGTCCGCGGTCGCCCATTTTGGCCAGCAGCGCGCCCTCAGTCGAAGAGATGACGTTGGGAAGCAACTGTTCCGACGGAGCGATGCAGGCGATTTTCGGAGTCTTGATGCCCAGCAGGTTGGCTGTGCGCGCGAGGTAGCCGATCTGCACGGTTTTCTGCTTGAAGTCGGGCAGCGGAATCACCGCCACGTCCGAAATGACGAGCAGTTTGTGGTAGCAGGGCATCTCGACGATCGACACGTGGCTCAGCACGCCTTTCGGGGGAAACAGTCCTGCTTCCTTGTTGAGAATGCCGCGCATGTATTTGTCGGTCGAGACCAGTCCCTTCATCAGCACGTCGGCATTGCCGGCAACGACGGCCGCGACGGCCTGCTGCACGCACTTGACGTCGCTGGTTTCATCGACGATGTTGAATGCCTTGATGTCGATGTCGTTCTCGGCGCAGACCTGCTCGATAACGCTTTTTTCGCCGTAAAGCGTAGGCTCCACGAGGCCCTCCTTGTAGGCTTCGTACACCGCCTCCAGCGTATGTGAATCCTGACCGTATGCCACGGCCAGCCGTTTTTTACCTCTTTTTCTCGCCTCCTCGACGATTTCAGTAAGATGTTGGATCATAAGTTGTGGAAATGTGCTTTGAAAATTATTTTACGAGATTGTATGTGTCGGTAGCGATGACCAGCTCCTCGTCGGTGGCGATGACGGCCACTTTGACGCGCGAACCGGGAGTAGAGAGGATTTTGTTTACGCCGCGGGCGCCCTTGTTGGCCTCGCGGTCGAATTCGACGCCCATGAATTCGAGACCCGTGCAGACGCTCTCGCGCATCTCGCACGAATTCTCGCCGACGCCGCCCGTGAAGACGATCATGTCCACGCCGCCCATTTCGGCTGCGTATTCGCCGACGAATTTGCGGATGCGTCCGTAGTGCATGTCGCGGGCCAGAATGGCGCGGGGATTACCCTCGTCGTAGGCGAGGTCGATGTCGCGCATGTCGCTCGAAAGGTCGGTAAGACCCAGCACGCCCGATTTCTTGTTCATCATTTCGTTCAGCTCGGCGTAGGACATGCCCTCCTTTTCGCCGATGAAGGTGACGGCGCTGGGATCGACGTTGCCGCAGCGGGTGCCCATGACCAGTCCGTCCACGGGCGAGAAGCCCATCGACGTGTCGAACGACTTGCCGTTCAGCACGGCCGTCACCGAAGCGCCGTTGCCGATGTGGCAGGTGATGATCTTCGAATTCTCGAAGTCCAGTCCCGCGAGTTTGGCGCCGGTATGCGCCACGTATTTGTGGCTGGTGCCGTGGAAGCCGTATTTGCGCACGCGATATTTGTCGTAATAGGCGTGGGGCAGCGCGTACATGAAATTGACGGCCGGAATGGTCTGGTGGAACGACGTGTCGAAGACCGTGACCTGCGGCGTACCCGGCAGCACCTTCTCGATCGAAAGCACGCCTTCGAGGTTGGCGGGATTGTGCAGCGGCGCGATCTCGAACAGCGAGCGGATTTTGCTCTTGACCTCCTCGGTGACGATGCAGCTTTCGGGGAAGAATTCGCCGCCGTGGGCTACGCGGTGGCCGACGGCTTTCACCTCGTCCAGCGAGCGGATGACGCCGTGCTCCGGGTCGGTGAGGGCGTCGAGCACGAGTTTGATGCCCGTCGTGTGGTCGGGAATCGGACGGTGCAGCTCGAAAGGCTGTTTGCCGACGGGTTTATGGATAAGGTCGCCTTCCGGCAGGCCGATACGTTCCACGATGCCTTTTGCGAGCAGTGTGCTCGATGCGGCTTCCATGTCGATCACCTGATACTTGATCGACGAGCTGCCGCAGTTCAATACCAAAATTACCATTATCTTTCTATGTAGTTAATTCCTAAATGTCGTTCCGATCCACATGCCGAGCGCTGCAAAAACGATGCATACCGCGACGCTCAGCGCCACATAAATCGCCGCCGCATTGTAACATCCGGCCCGCAGCAGGCGCACCGTGTCGGCCGAAAAGGCCGAAAAGGTGGTGAAGCCTCCGCAGAATCCCACGATGAGCAGCCAGCCCAGCGTCTCGGAGACGCTGGCTTCCAGCAGGATGCCGATCAGCAGCGAATCCGCGGCGTTGACCGTGAACGTGCCCGCCGGAAATCCCAGCAGCGTCTGTCCGGCCAAGATCCCGCCCGAAAGCAGGTAACGGACGATGCTGCCCGCCGCGCCGCCGAATCCCACGGCCATAAGTTCACGAATCATAAGTTAAATATACATCTAATTTTAAGGATGTGCAAATTTACGGAAAAAATGATTACGAATCGTTATATTTTTTGTTGTTTTTCGGGTGGAATCCGATGCGGAAGGCTTCAGGATTCCCGGATCTGCCCGTCGCCCGTGACGACGTATTTGTAGGTCGTCAGTTCGGGAAGGCCCATCGGACCGCGGGCGTGGAGCTTCTGGGTCGAGATTCCCACCTCGGCGCCGAAGCCGAACTGGCCGCCGTCGGTGAAGGCCGTCGAGACGTTGACGTAGACGCAGGCGGCGTCCACGGCGCGTGTGAACTGCGTGGCGGTCTGTTTGTTCTCGGTGACGATGGCTTCGCTGTGGCGCGACGAGTAGCGGGCGATGTGCGCGAGGGCCTCTTCGGGCGATGCGACGGTCCTGACGGCGAGTTTGTAGTCGAGGAATTCCGTGCCGAAATGCTCTTCGGACGCGTGTTCCAGCAGGTCGGCGGGGTAGTGTCCGCCGAGGGCCGCGAAAGCCTCGGCGTCGGCGTAGACCGTGACGCGGGCGGCGGCCAGCGGGGCGCAAAGCTCCGGCAGGTCGGCGAGCCGGTCGCGGTGGACGACGAGGCAGTCGAGGGCGTTGCAGACGCTGACGCGCCGGGTTTTGGCGTTGCAGACCACGGCGCGGCCTTTTGCGAGGTCGCCGTCGCGGTCGAAGTAGGTGTGGACGATGCCGGCGCCGGTTTCGATGACCGGAACGCGGGCGTTTTCGCGCACGAAGCGGATCAGGCCCGCGCCGCCGCGCGGAATGACGACGTCGACGTAACCCACGGCGTTCAGCAGCGCTCCGACGGAGGCGTGGTCCGAAGGAAGCAGGGTGAAGGCGTGTTCGTCGATGCCTTCGCTGCGCAGGGCTTCGTGCAGCAGGGCGGCGATGGCTTCGTTGGAGTGACGGGCGTCGCCGCCGCCCTTCAGCACGCAGGCGTTGCCCGTTTTGATGCAGAGCGAGAAGATGTCGGCCGTGACGTTGGGCCGCGCTTCGCAGATCATGCCGACCACGCCGAACGGAACCCGCCGTTTGACGATGGTCATTCCGTTGGGCCGGGTGCGCCGCTCCAGCTCTTCGCCCTGCGGCGAGGGCAGGTGCGCGACGGCTTCCATGTCGTCGGCGATGGCGGCGATGCGCTCCGGAGTCAGCCGCAGACGGTCGCGCAGCGGCGAGTCGGGGGCCATGGCTTCGAGGTCGCGGGCGTTGGCTTCGAGCAGGCGGGGCGTATGCGTGCGCAGCAGTTGTGCGGCGTGCATCAGCGTGCGTCCGAGTCGTTCGGTTTCGGTCTCGGCCAGAAGCGTTCCGGCCTGACGGGCGGCTTTGAACAGGGATTCGTATTCCATAGTCGTCTTATTCGAGGTAGAGGTAATCGCAGTGGACGAGGGGTTTCAGCCCTTTGCGCCCGATGTTGCGGCGTGCGGTTTCGCTGTCGCACGAGATGCGGCCCACGGCCAGCTGCGTTCCGTCGGGCGAGAGGATGCGCACCAAATCGTCGCGTTCGAAATCGCCCTCGACGGCCGTGACGCCCACGGCGAGGATGCTGGCGGCCTTGCTGGCCCGGACGGCCGCTGCGGCGCCTTCGTCGATGCGCAGGACGCCTTTGGCGAAGCCTTCGCTGCTGGCGATCCACATTTTGACGCCCGACGCCGTGTGCGGGGCGGGTTCGAAACGGGTGCAGAGCACCTCCTCGCCGGTCAGCGCCAGAGCGGTCAGGATGTTGTCGCGGCGGCCGTTGGCGATGATGACTTCGATGCCCTCGCCGGCCACGCGCGACGAAATGCGGCTCTTGGTCGCCATGCCGCCCCGGCCCCGCGACGAGCGTGCCGGGTCGATGTACCGCGAGAGGTCTTCGGAGGGTTTCACGCGGCGGATCACCTGCGACGAGGGGGCGGAGGGCGAGCCGTCGTAGATGCCGTCGATGTTGCTCAGGATAATCAGCGCTTCGGCCTGCATCATGGCCGCCACGAGTCCCGAAAGTTCGTCGTTGTCGGTGAACATCAGCTCGGTGACCGAGATGGTATCGTTCTCGTTGACGATTGGGATCACGCCGTTGGCGAGCATGACCTCCATGCAGTTGCGCTGGTTGAGATACTGCCGCCGTGTGGAGAGGCTCTCCTTGGTGGTGAGCACCTGCCCGCAGACGATGCCGTATTCGTTGAAGAGGTCGTAGTAGCGGTTCAGCAACTTCACCTGACCTACGGCCGAGAAGAGCTGGCGGGCCGATACGGTGTCGATGCGGCCCGTGCGCTGTTCGAGGACGCTGCGGCCCGAAGCCACGGCGCCCGACGAGACGAGGATCACCTCGATGCCGGCGCGGTGCAGCCGGGCGATCTGGTCCACGAGGGACGAAATGCGCGTGGTGTCGGGGCGTCCGTCGTCGCGGGTCAGCACGTTGCTGCCAGCCTTGATGACGATGCGGCGGTATTTGCTGGTTCTGTCCATGTCTTTGCGGTCCGGGCGTCGCCCGGCGTTACGGTTCGTATTTGTAGCCCACGCCCTTGACGGTGACGATCTTTTCGTCGCCGATCTTCTGGCGCAGTTTGCGGATGTGCACGTCGATGGTGCGGTCGCCCACGACCACCTCCGAACCCCAGATCCGGGCATATATCTCTTCGCGCGAGAAGAGTTTGCCCGGCGATGAGTAGAGCAGGTCCAAGAGGGCGAACTCCTTGCGGGGCAGGCTGATTTCGCGGCCGTCGCGCGTGACGGTGTAGCGCTCGCGGTCCATGGCGACGCCCTCCTCCGCCGGAGCGGGGGCCTTTCCGGCGTCGATGCGCTTGAGGATGGCCTGCACGCGGCTGACCAGCAGTTTCATCTTGATCGGCTTGGTCAGGTAGTCGTCGGCCCCCACGCCGAAGCCGGCCAGCTGCTGCTCCTCTTCGCCCAAGGCCGAGAGGAAGACGACCATCGTGTCGCGCAGCTGCGGGGCCTCGCGGATGGCGCGGCAGGTCTGCGCCCCGTCCATCACGGGCATCATCATGTCCAGCAGAATCAGATGGGGGCGGTGCTGCGCCGCGGCTTTCAGCGCTTCGGCTCCGTTCTGGGCCGTGAATACCTCGTAACCCTCCTTGACGAGGGTGTATTTCACGAATTCGAGGATGTCGGGTTCGTCGTCGACGAGCAGGATGCGGTGGCTCATAATTTCGGTCAATGCGTTTTCGGCGGCGCACCGGCGACCGGTTGGCCGTACGCCGCGCATATCTTGTGCGAAGTTAGCAAATTTCCGGCGAAATCGTTCGGCGACACTGGAAAAATGGTTATATTTGCAAGATTTATATACTTCCGTATATATGGAACTCAAAAACGTGTATTGAGATGGCTACTGAAAATCCGATTCTTCCTGCTCCTGAGGAGCAAGTCAGCAAGGCTGCTGAAGATGTGCAGAAGGCAACTTCCGAAGTGACTCCCGAAGTCCCTGATTCCGAAACGGCTGCGATTGCAGAACCCGAAACGCCCGCTGTCGCGCAGGGCGAACCCGCAGCGTCCGCCGCCGAGGCGCCCGTAAGCGAAGCGCCGGCCGAAGAGACCGTCGCCGAAACGGCTGCGGAAGCTCCTGCTGCCGGCGAGGTTGCCGCAGATGCGCCTGCAGACGGGGAGGGAGCGCCTGCGGAGATGCCTGCGGCTGAAGTCCCCGCCGCAGAGGTCGTTGCCGAAGTTCCTGCCGCCGAAACGGCTGCGGAAGCGGCTCCCGCAGAAGAGACGGCGCGTGCGAAGCGCGCCCGGATCAAGCCTGCGGCCGAAGCGGTCGTAACTGAGACGGAAGAGGAGGCTGCGGCGTCCGACGTGCAGGTGGATTTCGCGGACGAGGAGGCCGCGCTGGCGGCGCAGGACGCCGGACTCGAACTAGAGGGCGAGACCGCCGAGGAGGCCGAGGCCGAGCAGATGGCGGGAAGCGCCGCCGATACCGAAGACAAATTCACGGGCCGGGGCAAGGAGGAGCTGGTGGCTTTATTCACGCGCATGCTCGAAGAGCAGCCCGTGCAGTCGATCCGCCGGGATGTGGAGGCGCTGAAGATCGCCTTCTACCGCATCCGCCGTGCCGAGGTCGAAGCCGCACGCCGCAAATTCATCGAGGAGGGCGGCGCCGAAGAGGATTTCGCGCCGGCAGTGGACGGGGTCGAAGTGCAGCTCAAGGAGCTGTTCAAGGAGTACCGCCGTCGCCGCGACGAGTTCATCGCCAATCTCGAAGCCGAGAAGGAGAAGAACCTGCAGGTCAAGCTGGGAATTATCGAAGAACTGAAGGAGCTGGTCAATTCGGACGAGACGCTCAACCATACCTTTACCAAATTCCGCGAGTTGCAGCAGCGCTGGAAGGAGACCGGCATCGTGCCCCTGCAGAACGTCAAGGATTTGTGGGAGACCTATAACCTGCACGTCGAGAATTTCTACAGCTTCATCAAGATCAACAAGGAGCTGCGCGATCTGGACCTGAAGAAGAATTACGAGCAGAAGGTGACCCTGTGCGAGCAGGCCGAGGCGCTCGTGCTGGAGCCTTCGGTGGTCGAAGCGTTCCACAAACTGCAGAAACTGCACGACGAATGGCGCGAGACGGGTCCCGTGGCCAACGAATACAAGGAGGTGCTGTGGGAGCGTTTCAAGGCGGCGTCGAGCCGGATCAACAAACAGCATCAGGAGCACTTCGAGGCGCTGAAGGGCGAGCAGGTCCGCAACCTCGAACTGAAGACGGAGCTTTGCGCCGCCACCGAGGAGCTGGCCGCGCAGCCGCTCACCACCCGCAAGGAGTGGAACCGGGCCAGCGACCGTCTGCTGGAGATTCAGAAGACGTGGAAGACCATCGGCTTCGCGCCCAAGAAGGACAACAACCGCATATATGAACGTTTCCGCACGGCGTGCGACAGGTTCTTCGAGGCCAAGCGTCAGTTCTATTCGGGCGTGAAGGCCGAGATGGAGCATAATCTGCAGCTCAAGACCGAAATATGCGAGGCCGCCGAGTCGCTGATGAACAGCGAGGAGTGGAAGAAGGCGACCGACGAGCTGATCGCCCTGCAGGCCCGCTGGAAGGAGATCGGCGCCGTGTCGCGCCGGCATTCGGATGCGATCTGGCGGCGTTTCCGCGCGGCGTGCGACAAATTCTTCGAGCGCAAGGGCGCGCATTTCGCCAGCGTGGACGGCGAGCACGAGGAGAATCTGAAGAAGAAGCTCGCGCTGCTGGAAGAGATGGCCGCGGCCGATGTCAAGACGGGCGGTTACGACGTGATCCGCGACTTCCAGCGCCGCTGGGGCGAGATCGGGTTCGTACCCATCAAGCAGAAGGACGCCGTGCAGAAGAAGTACAAGGCCGCCGTCGATGCGCTGTTCAACACGCTGCGCGGCACCGAGCGCGACCGTTCGATGAACCGTTTCCGCGAGAAGGTGTCGTCGTTCAAGTCGGCGGGCGGCAGCCGCCTGCGTTCGGAGCGCGAACGGCTCTACGGCAAGGTGCGCCAGTTGGAGCAGGAGATCGGCCTGCTGGAGAACAATATCGGTTTCTTCGCCAAGTCGAAGAACGCCGAGTCGCTGATCGCCGACGTGAAGGCCAAGATCGAGCGCGCCCGTGAGGATATGGCCGCCGCGATCGAGAAAGTGAAGCTGATCGACCGTCAGGCGCAGGAGGAGAATCACGAAAACAACGAAAATAAATAGTAATAAACGTAATGAAACTTTCCAAACCCAAGTACATATTTGTTACGGGCGGCGTTGCGTCGTCGCTCGGCAAGGGTATTATTTCGGCCTCGATAGCCCGACTTCTGCAGGCGCGCGGCTATTCGGTGACCATTCAGAAACTCGACCCCTACATCAACGTCGATCCCGGAACGCTGAATCCCTACGAACACGGCGAATGCTATGTGACGGAGGACGGCGCGGAGACCGACCTCGATCTGGGCCACTACGAACGCTTTACGAACCAGCCCACGTCGAAGGCCAACAACGTCACGACGGGCCGGATTTACAAGAGCGTCATCGAGAAGGAGCGCAAGGGCGAGTATCTGGGCAAGACCGTGCAGGTCATTCCCCATATCACCGACGAGATCAAGCGCCGCATCCAGCTGCTGGCGCAGAAGAAGGTTTACGACGTTATCATCACCGAGATCGGCGGTACGGTGGGCGACATCGAGTCGCTGCCGTTCATCGAGTCGGTGCGCCAGCTGCGCTACTCGCTGGGCTATAAGAACACGGCGCTGGTGCACCTGACGCTGATCCCCTACATGGCGGCTTCGGGCGAGCTGAAGACCAAACCCACCCAGCACTCGGTGAAGGCGCTGCTCGAAAACGGCTTGCAGCCCGACATCCTCGTGCTGCGCACCGAGCATCCGCTTTCGGTGAACCTGCGCCGCAAGGTGGCCCTGTTCTGCAACGTGGACGCCAACGCCGTGATGGAGTCGATCGACGTACCGACGATCTACGAAGTGCCGCAGAAGATGCACGACCAGCATCTGGACGAGGTGGTGCTCCAGAAACTCGACCTGCCCGCCGACAAGGAACCCGATATGACCGCGTGGAACGCGCTGGTAGACAAGATCAAGCACCCTTCGAAGAAGATCGAGATCGCGCTGGTCGGCAAGTACACCGAACTGCCCGACGCCTACAAGTCGATCTGCGAATCGTTCGTGCATGCGGGCGCCGTGAACGACTGCAAGGTGAAACTGCGCTATGTCAATTCAGAGAAGATCACGCCCGAAACCGTGGCCGAGAAGCTGGGCAAGATGTCGGGCATTCTGGTGGCTCCGGGCTTCGGAAACCGCGGCATCGAGGGCAAGATCGTGGCCGTGCGTTATGCCCGCGAAAACAACATTCCGTTCCTCGGCATCTGTCTGGGCATGCAGTGCGCCGTGATCGAGTTCGCCCGCAACGTGCTGGGCATCGCCGACGCCAATTCGAGCGAAATGGAATCGACGCCGCATCCGGTCATCGACCTGATGGAGGAGCAGAAGGGCGTGACGGCCAAGGGCGGCACGATGCGTCTGGGCGCCTATCCGTGTGCGCTGAAGAAGGGTTCGAAAGTCGCCGCGGCGTACGGCAAGCTCAATATTTCGGAGCGTCACCGTCACCGCTACGAGTTCAACAACGACTATCTGGAGCAGTTCGAAGCCGCCGGCATGCAGGCCGTGGGCATCAACCCCGATACGGGGCTGGTCGAGGTGGTCGAAGTGGCGAACCATCCGTGGTTCGTCGGCACGCAGTATCATCCCGAATACAAAAGTACGGTGCTGAAGCCTTCGCCGCTGTTCGTGGCGTTCGTCGGAGCGGCGCTCAAATACGCCGGGGAAAAGAAGTAATAACCGCACAAAGTAAGAAGCAAACACGTTTAGATGGATAAAAAAACAATTTTGGGTATTGTCGTCGTGGCGGTCCTTTTTCTGGGATTCGCCTATGTCAATACCAAACAGCAGGAGAAATATCAGCAGGAAATGGCCGCGTGGCAGGCCTATCAGGATTCGGTAGCCGCCGCTTCGCGTCCCGCGGTTCCCGCGGCGGACAGCGTGGCAGGCGGCGCTGCGGAGAGTGCGGTTGCGGCGTCCGGTGAGACGACGGCGCCCGAAGCGGAGGCGGATTTGGCCCAGACCGTGCGTCAGCGTCGGATCGCCGCGATGGGCGAGTATCTGACCGCGGCGCAGGAGGCAGAGCCTGAAGAGTTTACGGTGGAGAACGAGGTGATGACGGTGCGTTTCTCGACGCGCGGCGGACAGATCACGGGCGTGACGCTCAAGGACTACACCAAGTACGCACCCCGCGGTCAGCGCGACCAACTGATCGAGCTGATGGACCCTGCGAGCGCCCGGTTCGACATGTCGTTCTATGTGAAGAACGGCCTGAACAACGTCAAGGTCAATACGATGGATTACGTCTTCCGCGCTGAACCCGTGGAGACGGCAGGCGATGCCCGGCGTGTGACGATGCGTCTTGCGGTGGCGGAGAACGCATGGCTCGAATACGAGTACCTTATATATAATAAGCAGGCTCCGGAGCGCGATTACCTCGTGGATTTCAACGTCCGGCTGGTGAACATGGCCCCGCAGATGGCCAACCAGACTTCGATCGGCATCGACTGGTCGAATGTCTCGTACCAGAACGAGAAGGGGTTCCAGAACGAAAACATGTACACGACGCTGGCCTACCGTTTTCCGGGCGAAAGTTCGATCGAGGAGCTGGGTATGAGCGACGGCGCCAAGTCGAAGAGCGTATCGACGGCGGTGAACTGGGTGGCTTTCAAGCAGCAGTTCTTCTCGTCGGTCTTCATCGCGCCGCAGAACGTCTCCAGCGCCAACATGGCCTTCGATACGGCGGCTCCCGGCTCGGAGCTGCTCAAGAGTTTCTCCGTGCAGATGGCTGTGCCCTACTCGGCGCAGGTCGAAGGATATGATTTCGCATTCTACTTCGGTCCCAACAAATATGCGATCCTGAAGAAAGTCACCGACAACAACGGTGCGGACCTCCATATGGAGCGTCTGATTCCGCTGGGATGGGGTATCTTCGGCTGGGTGAACCGCTGGTGTGTGATTCCGGTCTTCGACTTCCTGCGCAACTACATCGGCAGTTTCGGCATCATCATCCTGATTCTGGTGATTCTCGTGAAGCTCGTCATCTCGCCGCTCACCTACAAGAGCTACGTGTCGATGGCCAAGATGCGCCTGATAAAACCGCAGGTGGACGAGCTTAACAAGAAGTATCCCAAGAAGGAGGATGCCATGAAAAAGCAGCAGGCGACGATGGAACTTTACAAAAAGGCCGGCATCAACCCCATGGGCGGCTGTATTCCGATGCTGATCCAGCTGCCGATCCTGATCGCCATGTTCCGCTTCTTCCCGGCGTCGATCGAGCTGCGTGAGCAGCCGTTCCTCTGGGCCGACGACCTCTCGTCGTACGACAGCATCGTGAACCTGCCGTTCTCGATCCCGTTCTACGGCGACCATGTCAGCCTGTTCGCGCTGCTGATGGCCGTGTCGCTGTTCGGCTACTCCTACTTCAATTACCAGCAGACCGCTTCGTCGCAGCCCCAGATGGCCGGCATGAAGTTTATGATGGTCTACATGATGCCGATCATGATGCTGTTGTGGTTCAACAGCTATTCGAGCGGCTTATGCTACTATTACCTGCTGTCAAACCTCTTCACGATCGGGCAGACGCTCGTCATCCGCCGCATCGTGGACGACGAGAAGATTCATGCCGTGATGCAGGCCAATGCCGCGAGGAAGTCGAAAGGCAAGAAATCGAAATTCCAGCAGCGCTACGAGGAGCTGATGCGTCAGCAGGAGGCCCAGCAGCGGGCCAAACGCAAGTAGTTCCCGGACCGGAAGCCTTCGGGAAGAGACCGGACCCGACTGGAATTGACCGGGAGCGGTCAGAACCGGCCCGAAGCGTTCGGGCTGTTGAATGGACTGCAGAGAACAGGCCGGAGACGAAACCTTTGAACCGGGTGTGCGTCTCCGGCCTTGTTTTTGCTCTGGTGCGGATGTGTAAAATCGTACGACTATGATGAAACGAATTTTTTTTGTGCTGGCGCTCATGGCGGCCGGCACGGCGCTCCGGGCGCAGAGTCTCGGCGGGGAGTATCGGCTCAAACGGATCGTTCCGGTCGAAGGACGGCAGGGAATCGCCGCCGACTCGAACTATTATTACGTTTCGGGCAGCACGGCGCTCTACAAGTATGACAAGCAGGGGCGGCTGGTCGCCGAAAACGAACACCCGTTCGAAGGACTGCCGCTCGAAGCCAATCACTTGGGCGATATCGACGTGTGGAACGGCGAGCTGTATGCCGGTATCGAGACTTTCGAAGACGGCAAGGGCGAGAACATTCAGGTCGCCGTTTACGATGCGGACAACCTGAAATGGAAGCGTTCGATCGACTGGGACCCCGAATCGGGGCAGGTCGAGGTGAGCGGACTGGCCGTGGACCGGGACAACGACATGGTCTGGATGTCGGACTGGGTGGACGGCCGCTATCTGTACGGCTACGATCTCAAGACGGGGAAGTATGCCCGCAAGGTGCACCTGCGTCCGGTTCCGCAGTGGCAGCAGGGGATCTTCATGGTGGACGGCCGGATGCTGATCTCGGCCGACGACGGCGATGCGGACCTCGACGAGCCGGATACGATCTATGTCGCCGACATGCGCGACGGGAAGAGTTATGCGACGGCGCTGTCGTTTCGCGCGATGACCGATTTCCTGCGTGCGGGTGAAATCGAAGGATTGGCGATAGATCCGCAGACCGACGAATTGCTGGTGCTGGCCAACCGCGGTTCGCGGATCGTGCTGGGGATGGTCAAGGGCTTTTATCCCGGCTACGACAAGGAACTGCATGAGGTTTATGTTTTCGAAAAGGTAAAATAGAAAAAGTCCCGAAAGGGACTTTTTTTCTATTTGGAGCGGACATGGCGCCGCCGGGTGCATTTGCCGGGTGCATTTGTCGGGCGTGTTTGGCGGGGCTGGAACGGAAGTCTGTCAGGGACGGTTGCAGGAACCGATTGCCGTGGCATCTGAGAGGGCGGACGATGGGGCGGGCTGAGTTGCGGGGACCGCGATGGTCCGAAGCCTGCTGCTTGGCGGTTTCGGGTGCGTGATTTATAGATCCGGTCCGGTTGCTTGCAGGGAGTTGCGGTCGCTGACGATCGCGTCGAAATTTTCCAGCGCCCAGCCGATGAGCGAGACAAGATGGGGCATGAGCGATTCGCCGCGGGGCGTGAGGGCGTATTCGACGCGCGGCGGCACTTCGGGGTAGACCGTGCGCGAAAGCAGGCCGTCCTGTTCGAGCCGCCGCAGGGTCGAGGCGAGCATCTTCTGCGAGATGTCGGTCATCCGGCGGTGTATCTCCGAAAAGCGCAGACGCCCGCCCGTGTGCAGGTTGTAGAGCACCAGCAGGGACCATTTGTCGCCAAAGCGGTCCACGATATTGCGGATGGGGCAGGCGGCGTACCCCGGATCGGTTGCGGTTTTCGCCATCTTATTCGACGTAGAGCACGAGTCCTTTGAGGTATTCGCCTTCGGGGTGGTAAATGCTGATCGGGTGGTCGGCGGGCTGCGTCATCTGGTGCAGGATGCGTACGTTGCGGCCTGCGATGGCTGCGGCCGAGAAGACCGTCGTGCGGAACAGTTCCTTCGATACGGCCTGCGAGCAGGAGAACGTGAAGAGGATGCCGCCGGGTTTGATCTGCGAAATGGCGCGGGCGTTGAGCCGCTTGTAGCCTTGCAGGGCGTTGCCCAGCACCTTGTGGTGTTTGGCGAAGGCCGGAGGGTCGAGGATGATCAGGTCGTATTTGTCGCCGATGTCCTTGAGATACTCCACGGCGTCGGCCGCAATCTCGCAGAAATCGGCCTCCCGGCCGAAGTTGAGCACCATGTTTTCGGTGGCGAGTGTCACGGCGCGTTCGGAGGAGTCCACCGAGCAGACCTTTCGGGCGCCGCCCGCCATGGCGTAGACCGAGAATCCGCCCGTGTAACAGAAGGTGTTGAGCACCGTGCGGCCTTTGGCGTAGCGTTTCACCAGTTCGCGGTTTTCGCGCTGGTCGAGGAAAAAGCCCGTCTTCTGGCCTTTCTCCCAGTTTACGAGGAATTTCTCGCCGTTTTCCGTCACGATGTGCGATTCGTGGTCGGAGCTGCCCCACAGATAACCGTCCACGGCGCCCAGCCGGGCGTTGAACGGCACCGTCTGCGAACTTTTGTCGTAGATGGCCGTGATTTTGTCGCCGTAAGTCGCCCGTATCGCCTTGGCGATCTCCATGCGGGCGTGGTACATGCCGACCGAGTGGCACTGGACCACGGCCGCCGTGCCGTAGATGTCCACGACCAGTCCCGGCAGGGCGTCGCCCTCGCCGTGCACCAGCCGGTAGCAGTTCGTGTCGGGATTGTCCGTAAGTCCCAGCGTGCGGCGAACGTCGTGCGCCACGGCGATGCGGCGGTTCCACCACTCCTGATCGATCGTCTCCCGGCAGAACGACAGCACGCGCACGGCGATCGAACCGATCTGGTAGTGTCCCTGCGCGATGAATTCGCCCGAACGGGTGTATACTTCGACCAGAGCGCCTTCGGCGATTTCCGATTCGTCTTCGGCCTTGATGTAGTCGATGGCCCCCGAAAAAATCCACGGGTGGCGGCGCATAAGAGACTCTTCCTTGCCTTTGCGCAGGTAGATTTGAGGTGTCATGCTTTGGGACGTTTTATTTTGGGTGTGTGCAGCAGTTTGTCGTAGATCGCCGTGCAGACCCACGCATCGGTCGCGGCGTAGAGTTTCTGTTTGTCGGTGAGCGTCGCGGCCTCCCAGTTGCTCAGACGCTGGGCTTTGGAGACGCGCTGCCGGAGGACGATGGCCGAGAGTTTACGCAGGCTCTTGTCCTCGATGCCCCATTCGGGGGCGATGGACTGCAGGTCCACGAATCCGCCGTCGCGGAAGTGGCGGATCTGGCGCAGCGAGCGGAGGTCGCCCGCCACGTCGGCGCCGATTTTGAGGATGGAGTCGGTTTCGAGCACCTGAAGGATCGGCTTGGCCAGCGGAATCTTGTTCAGCCGGAACAGAAAGCAGAGTTGCGGAGTCGAGAGCTGAAGCAGCGAAACCCGGTAGCTTATGCCCGGACGGAACGAGGGGCGCGTCTCGGTGTCGAAGCCCACGACGGCCTGTTTCATCAGAAACTTGCAGGCCGGCACGATGTCGCGCTCATGCTCGATGATGCGGATTTCGCCCTTGAATTCGATGGCGGGAAGCGCGGCGGTCTCCTCGTTGCTTATTTTACTGTCTCTTATACACATCTCCGAGCCCACGAGACGGAGCTACATCTCGTA
>ERZ1027077.105-NODE-105-length-35684-cov-5.661680_pt1 | contig 35684 bp, 30 predicted proteins | sample MGYA00519280_ERZ1027077 | MGnify/ENA primary metagenome ERZ1027077 (study PRJEB26926, sample SAMN06164528) | human gut metagenome | biome: ENVO:00009003; feature: ENVO:2100002; material: ENVO:00002003 | host: Homo sapiens | place: USA | collected 2012 ... | reverse complement strand
GATGTAGCTCCGTCTCGTGGGCTCGGAGATGTGTATAAGAGACAGGTAATATACCTGATCATCTACCACCGTATAACTGTAATTTCGCACATTTGGATCTGCTGGAATACTCTCTGGCATCTCATCCAGTTCTGTCTCCACATCTACTACCGGTGCCATGCTTCCCTTGATGTGTTTCACTGCTTCTGCTAACTGTAATTCTAAATCAGCTCCTTCCATTGGAGCACAGGTTGTTTCCATACCATACGGACCGGACACTTCTTTCATCTCACCCAGAATCATTTCCGGATGCTGAACAAAATACTGATTGACTGTAATGCCATTGACATCACTATCCAGATTTATCCATTCCGGCATTTCTTTCGTAAGGCTTTCCCTCTTCTGGAAAAACAGGATATCAGCACTGACTTCTGTTCCTGCATTTGCCTTAAAAGCTGTGTTCGGCAGTCGGATTGCGCCCAGCAGGTCTGCACGCTCTGCCAGATATTTCCGAACTTCCGGTGATGCTTTATCCATGGTTCCCTTTGTTGTGATCAGTGCAGCCACGCCGCCTGGACGTAACTGATCTATAGTCTTGGCAAGAAAGTAATCATGAATCATGAAATTGTAGCGATCATACTGACGGTCATTGACCTTGTATGCACCAAATGGCACATTTCCAATCGCCACATCAAAAAAATCATTAGGATAATCTGTCTTCTCAAAACCTTTAATCTGAATATTGGCATCTGGATAGAGCAACTTTGCAATTCTACCACTGATGCTGTCCAGTTCCACACCATAGAGTTTGGACTGGTTTAGATTCTCCGGAAGCATTCCAAAGAAGTTACCAACTCCCATAGACGGCTCCAGAATATTTCCTTTTGTAAATCCCAGATTCTCCAACACCTGATACATACTTTCAATCACAATCGGCTGTGTATAATGAGCATTTAAGGTGGAAGCTCTGGCTGCAGCATATTCCTCTGGTGTAAGAACCGTCTTTAATTCCAAATATTCTGTCTCCCATGCAGCTTTTGTCTCATCAAATGCATCTGCAAGACCTCCCCAGCCAACGTACCTGGATAAGATTTCCTGTTCTTCCGGTGTTGCATTGCGATTCTCATCCTCACATTTCTTTAACAACTGGATAGCCATGATATTGGCACGGAACTTTTCTTTTGCTGTACCCTGTCCAAGCTCATCATCTGTGATGCGGAAGTTCGTTGCTGGAATCGTTTCTGATATTCCGTTAATCTCTTCCAAAGATTCTTTTTCTTCCGATACCTCAACTTCTCCAGATAATTCTTTTTCTTTTTTATCATAATCTGTCCACACACGTTGAGAAATAGCAGTAAAATACGAGGACTCTTCCTCCATAATTTCTTCCCTGATTTCCCGTAATTCATCTAAAGTATCCGCATTTACAGTTTTGTTGTGATAATGATAATAAAGTACTTCTTGTCCGAGTTTTACATCCAGACGTTCCAATTCTTGTGTTGACATTCGATTCCAAATATCATCTTTTTCCGTATGAATCGTGAAACCTTCTCCATCATCATGATATTCTAATGTGTATTGAAGCCGATTCGCTTCTCCCTTAACTTTGCAATCAAAATCGTGGATTTTTGTTCTGGTACCAGACATATATTCTGAATCAACTAATCGCAAATCAGTTATATCTTCCGCTGTCAAAGTATCCTGCTCCAGCTGTTCTCCTAACATCTGCTGTGCTTCTTCCAAATCTGCCAGTCTCTGTGCTTCCTGCCGCTCTTCATACTTTTCCATTTCTTCCGGTGACAAATAATCATCTGTGCGGATTAACTGGCGAACACGTTCTGCAACCTTGTTCCACTTTAATAAAACTTCTACCTCTGGACTGCCAATTTTCCCTTTTGCAAGTTTTAATCCTTTTGCATCATGGGATGCGTCGGAAGCATCTGCTCCTGGTATTCCGGGTGAGGAACCACCTGTTCCATACTCATTTTTCAGGAACTCAGCTGCATCTTTCATATCATGATGTTCCATGAAATACTCATAGATTCGGTTACGTCCTCCTGCAGTAATGCCGCCTCTTCTTAACACTGCGTCAATTTCATCCTGTGTGATAAAGGATAGTGCCGGACGTTCGACCGTAAATTTCTGGTCTACCCAGGAACGCTCCCTCTGAAGATCCTGAAAGCGTTGGAAATATTCCGGATTATGCTGAATCTCCCAGCGGTGATAATCTCCCGGATTCTCATCCATATATTTCTTCAGCCATTCAAAACGATAGACAATCGCATCTGCTTCCTCTTGATCTGTCCATGCTCCACTCACTACATCCTGCCAGTCTGAATATGATTGTTTCTTTTCCCAGTTTCTGCAAGTATCCCGAAAATGAAGTGCAAGAAGATTGGTCATTTCTTCCTGCTCCTGTTCAATGGCATTATTGGAAATCAAATTATCCACGTAATTTCCATCCTCATACATATCCCGAATTCTGTTCGCTGCTTCTTCCCACGTAACCATGCGGTCAAAGTTTCTTCTGGCAGAGTCCCCTCGCCGGATACGGATACCATCATTGTCATACCAGATACTGATTTTCTGACCATCTATGGTAAATCCTTTGCCACCAGTTCCATATTCATCTTTCAGAAAACTCCGCATTTCTTCATTATCCAGACCTTCAATCAGTCTTGCTGTAATATGAAACAGTGTATTTTTCTGTCCGCTTCCCGTGCGGAGAATATCATTTACCACTTCATCAGAAATAAGAAAAGCGGCTGGCTGTTCTAATGCAGCTGCCGCTTTCCTTATTTCTCCTAACTGTTCCTCTTCTGTTGGGAACAGACTTAACTGTAAATAATCTCCTGAATTACCAGCTCCTCTGCCTGTGCCTTGATCTGGTTCATGTGTCTGGTCCACGCCATTGTGTCTGCCATCTTGTCCGGTGCCGGATCTTTCTCCAGAAGTTCGATCATCAGGTTGTCTACTCTCTGCCTTGCCTGGCTGTCGATCTCCATCAGATGACTGTCCAGACGGTTCTGCAGTGTCAGAATGTTGAACCTGGCTACCTTGTGGTTTCTCAGATACTCTTTCCTCATCATTCCGTACTTCCCGATGGTTCCTCTCGTCTCTTCTAGGCTGATATCTGGAATCTGATACTCTCCGTTCTGGCTGTAACTGATCTCTCTCATAGTCTGCTTCCTCCTTTTTTTCTTCTCTATCTTCTGTGTTATCTGTGCTACTTTCACGAATTAACGCGTTAAATTCATTATAGACTACTTCTTTTTCTTTTGCAACCGTTTTCAGGTCATTTTCCAGATCATTCAGAACATATCGTCCAATCTGCATCAGGACTGGTCTGCTGATCTCGTTGACTGCACTTCCCAGATGTCCTAATACTTTCAGCTGATTGAAGTCCGTAATATGCCGAAAATCCTCTGCATCCAGATATTCCTGTACATCCAGTCCACACCGGTTTAGTAATACATACCAGACACTATTGGTCATCAATTCCCGGAACTCTACTTCCTGATTCTGTTCGTCCAGTTCTTCCAAAAATGTCCCTGTCACATCCAGTCTCAGTTCTTCCAATGCATCTGGAAGCCATTCCTGCATACTCTCCTTCGCTGCCTGATGCAGACTTTCAGCAAGTCCTCCTTCTGTATCTTCCAGTGATAACTGCTCCTGCAGATAATCTGCCACCAGATGTTCTCCTTCCACCGGAAGATTCCATAACTGAGGATCCTTTCCAAGATTCCGCACTTTATAAGTGTCCTGCACATCAAATACATACCGAAGTTTTGTTTTCGGTCCGGAAGTATTGTCAATCAAGGCAATCCCCTTAGATCCCTTTTTGATCCAGCGGTACATCTTCTGATTCCAGATTTCCATGGATGCTACGGCAGTTGCTTCCGGTCGCTGTGCATAAATTAAAAGCTGTTCTGGAAAAGTGTATTTGTACAGTCTGGATGCCGTGTTAAGGAATCGCATCCATTCCTGCGGACTGGCAGCTACATCTTTTGCCACCTCTTCCGTCAGCTGTTCCATTGCATATAATTTATTTGCCATGCGCTACTCCTTTTCATAAAATCAGGGACTGCTTAGCACAGTCCCCTAAAAATCATCGTTACTTCTCTTTATAATGCTGCGGCAAGATCTTTTGACTTATTCTTTGGCACTTTGTCTGCCTCTTTTGCCTTGATCTCTGCTTTAGCTTTCTCCAGTTTTCCATGGATTCCACCTTTTACTTCCGCTTTCTCGGCTGCTTTTTCCTTCTCCAGACGAGTTTCCCTGCGCTCAGCATTTTCCATTACTGCGGTCTTTTTGTCACAGAACTGAACCTTATCTGAAAGCTGTTCCTGTCTTTCCACCTGTGTCTCATTGACTTCCTGTACCATCGCATTTAATTCCGGGACCTGAAAAATTCCGTTATCAGGGAGAATCAGCACTTCATGAACGGAAGATGGGATGACAAAGTAATCACTACCCAGGCATTCCCCAATCTGTTTACGAATATCTTCCTGCAGTAACAGGGAAGCCCCATTCATCTTAGATTCATTGGTAAGGCAGAACATTGGATTCTCCACAGTTTCCATATCCAGTTTTTCATTCAAAAGATTCTTTGGTGTTCCTCCAAAAATCATGGATTCGACAATCTGTGTCATATCCACCAGTTGCACTCCTCTGTTCTTATCTGCCATCATCGCATCTGCCTGAATCTGTTCGACAGATACTCCCCATTCGTTCATCAGAGAAACAGTTACCGGAATACTGCTGATCCCTTCTCCATTTTCCTCCAGATTTACTGCATAATAAGCTGCAAAATCTCCGTGTTCTGTGACTACTTTATCAGCAAGACGATCGGTATTCCATTCCTTGTCACAGATTCTCACCTGCAGTTTTTCCTTCATTTTTTCATAATCGAAAATGTCAGGTACTCCCATTTTAATAAATTCTGCTTTATCCTGTGCTTCAATATACATGTCAACCACATCGCCAACACAAGAATCCACATCTTTTCCAATCACATATTCGAGGTAGAAGGAATCCAGATAGACTCTCGGTACAATTCTTTGATCTCCATTTGGAATTGTAATGCCAGTAAGCTTCAGCCCATTGTTTTTTTCTACTTCTTGAAGTTTAATTTCTGCGTCCTTGTAAGACTCTGGCAGATACTCCTTTACATTGTCTTTGACATATTCATAAAATTCTTTTCTGTTCATCATACGCTTTTACCCCTTTCTGATCATGTGATGGTTCATTCTTTTTCTGCTGACCATCTGCTCGGCTTTCTTCTGATAAGCCATCATTCTCTTTAAAGTTTTCTCCTGGTTTTTTCGTGCTTCCTGTCTTTTTTCCATTGCTTTCATCATAGTTTTCTGTTCCTTTCTGTAATTTTTTGTATGAAAAAGGGAGCCTCACATAGAAGCTCCCAATCATAACCGTTGGTTTCCTTATTTGTTTTTCCTTTTTCTGCAGATATAAAGTCCTGCCATACCTCCTGTGGAGATTACCAGAAGCAGAATCGGCAGCCAAATATTCGTGCTGTCACCTGTTTTTGGTGCATTTGATACCTTTGTCTCTTCATGGGACTGTGGTGTATCCGGTGTGTTCGGTGTTTCTGGAACTTCCGGTTTCTCATTTGTCAGATTGAAAGTAACTTCCACGACTGGTGTACTGTCATTCGCATAAGCAAATGTCACTTCATGCTTGGTCTGATCCAGTGTGTATCCATCCAGTGTTTTTGTTTCCACCAGATAATACTTGATTGCTGTATCATATTTGCCGTTCTTAAATGTGGCAATCTCATACAGCTTACTTTCAGCATGACCGGCAGCGTCTGTCTTTAAGGTTTCCAGAACCTTGCCTTTGCTGTCACGAAGTTCAAATTCTACCCCTTTCAGTGGTTCTCCTGACGATTTATCTGTCTTATTGAGAATCACTTTTCCCTTGGCAGTATCATCTTTCATAGCCACTTTCTGGATTTCTCCGGTGTCTTTCACCTCAAACGTCACATCGGCTGTCAGAAGATATCCTTTCGGTGCCTGCTCTTCACGTAAGGTATATTTACCGATTGGCAGTTTTTCGATATAGTGTGCTTCCTCTGTGGAAATCCAGCTCTCTACTACCTGATCGTCTTTGTCAAGAACCGTCAGTTTTGCACCTGGAATCTCAGTTTCTCCTGTGATATCCGTCTTACTGATCTGCACTTTTGTCACATCATCTTTCATCTCATGCTTCTGAACCTCTGCTGTATTCTCTACTGTGAAAGTAATACTTTCTGCAGTGACATATCCATCTGCCGGTTTTGTCTCTGTCATGGTGTATTCCTTACCAACAACCAGTTCTTTGATCACATGGGATTCTTCCGTAGAAGTCCATTCATCCACTGTATTGCCATCTGAATCCGTTACTTTCAGGTGTGCACCTGGAAGTTCTTTACCTGTAGTCAGGTCTGTTTTGGTCAGCTCTACTGTGGTTGGCTGATTTTCAAAAGTAAAGTCGTAGCTTACTTCTGCCTGGTCTTCTCCGGCATATTCAAAGGTAAACTCCTGTACTTCATCTGTTGTAACAAATCCGTCCGGCGCAAAGATTTCTTTCACATAGTATTTTCCATCTACCGGAAGATCTGCCGTAAAAGTAATCTGTCCTTTTTCATCTGTTACTCGCTGCTCGATCAAACTGTCTTTCTCAAGAAGTACCTCGCCCTTTGCATTTTTGATATCTTCACTGGTATAAAGACCGAATACACCACCTGCAAGAACACGTTCTGTGTCTTTTTCTTTCTTCAGAACCGTAACCTTTACTTTCTGACGGGCATTCTGCCATTTTTCATCATAAGTGATGACTGGTGTGTCCTGATCACGGTAGGAAAGGTCAACATATCTCGGCTCTTTGTCCAGCACATAACCATGGGCTGTTTTTACTTCCTTCACATAGTATTTTCCAGCCGGGAGATCTCCCATCTGTGCAATGCCATTGGAATCTGTAGTAATAGTTCCCACTTTTTCATCTGCTTTGAAATAATCTTCGCTGACACCATCTGCCGCTTTGATATCTTCCGCAGCAAATACATCGAAAGTTACATCTGTAAGACTTCCAGTTACATATTCAAAGAGATGCTCCACAGTACCTTTTACATTGTCCAGAAGTGTCACTTTATCCAAAAACTCTCCATTTTTGTTGATGATCAGAAGTCCTGTCGGTACTTCATCTTTCATCTCTACTTTCTGAATCTCTGCGGTATCTTCCAGCGTGAACTTCACATCCGTTGCTTTCAGATAACCATAAGGTGCCATTTCCTCACGAAGGGTGTATTCCTCACCAACTGTCAGTCGTTTGATCACATGTGGCTGATCTTTTACAGAAGTCCACTGATCCACAACATTTCCTTCTTTATCAAGAACGGTGAGTTTTGCCCCATCCAGCTCCACACCTGTTGTTACATCAGATTTCGTGATTTCTACTGTTGTCGGCTGGTTCTTTTTCACTGTTTTCAGTTTTACTGTCTTCACATCCTGTCCCTGGTAAGAAGCATCCAGATTCAGAACTTCATCAGAGGATACAAATCCAGCCGGTGCTTTTAACTCTTTTACATAATACTGTCCAAGTGGCAGATCCAGCGTACATGCTGCAAGACCATCATTATCAGAAGTCATTTCCTGTAAGAGTGTCTCTGCTTTTACGATCACCTTTCCATCTGCCTTGATATCTTCTTTGTTATAGATACCAAAGACAGCTCCAGCTACGGTTGTACCATTTTCTGCATCCTGTTTTTCTACCTGGATCGCAATTTTCTGTCGGTCATCACCAACAGTCACTTCCTGTTCGATCACAGGTGTATCCTGATTGGCATAGACAAATGCGACTTCTGATCTGTCATGGTTCAGAACGAATCCTTCCGGTGCAGTCTTTTCTACCACATAGTAAGAACCAAGCGGCAGATTCTCTGCAACTGCTTTTCCATCTTCCCCGGTCGTAACAGTTGTTACCAGTGCATCCTTCGCATAGATCAGCTGCCTGTTTCCGTTTTCATCTTTCTGATAATCCGGTGTATAGATATTTTCAGCTGCATATACATTAAATTCCGCACCCTTCAGGTATCTTTCTTCATAAACAAAATCCTTTTTAAATCCGGTCAGCATCTCACCTTTTTTATAAATCGTCAGCTTTCCTTTTACCGGATGGTTCTCGTAATCTACCGTAATAATGGCATCTCCGCTCTCAGAATCCATCTTGTATGCTGTGTTTGCATCCACTGCAATCTCTACATAGTTCTTGTTGATTGTGTACCCTTCCGGTGCGTTGACTTCCTCAATCCGGTAATGTCCGATCTTCAGATTCTTCGGCATGATCAGATATCCCTGGCTGTCCGTAAAATAGGACTTATGGGTTGTTGTCACTGGGTAAGTTGTTACCTGTTCCACATACTTCTTGTTGTCCAAGTCGTACACTTTAAATTCTGTTCCTGCAATCAGGACGGATTTCTTTGTTTCATCGTCTTTTTTCACGATTTTCAGTTTTGCCTTAAACTCTTCATCCAGAAGCACTCGCCAGATCTGTGGCTCATTTGGATGATGCTCTGTGATATTCACTTCAAAATCATCGACTGGCTTGTAGTTGTGCGGTGTTGTTGTCTCACGCACGATATAGCTTCCAAATGGTAATGGAATACTGCAGGCATATCCTTTTTCATCTGTGAAAATCTCCGTTGCTCCATTTTCTCCACTCACTACTGGTTTGGCAGAATCAAAATCATAGCTTCCATCTGCTTTCTTTGTAAGGGAAGATTTCAGATAAACTGTAAATCCAGCTCCGGATAACAGATCTGCATCGGTCTTTCCATTGTTGGCTGCTTTAATGATCTGAAATGGCTGCTTGATGACCTGCTCACTGGAAGTGCACTCTCTTTTTACTTCTGCTGTCATATCTCCTTCATAACTGCACGTAAGATCATGCTCTTCTGTATCTGCCAGGTATCCTGTCGGCGGAGTAATCTCTTTGACATAATATTTGCCAAGATATAAGCCATTTACAGAAGCCTGTCCTTTGTCATCTGTTGTAAGAGAAGCTACCTGTTCTCCTGCTTTATAAATAGTTCCCGTTGCTCCATCCGGATGCACGATATCTTCACGGGCATACAGTCCATAAACTGCACCTTTCAGTGTGGCATCTCCCTGCGGTACTGCTTTTCCTGTTTCTTTATCAACTTTGAATAAATTGATCTTTGCTGTCACACGGTCATTGCTGAAGGTATGGGCAAAAGATACGGTTGCTTCTTTATCATTGGTGTAAGAAAACTGGAACGTATACACATCTTCTGTATTTCTTACATAACCTTCCGGTGCCTGATCTTCTTTTACAGAATAGGAATATCCGATTGGCAGGTCTACTGTGAATTTTGCAGTTCCGTCTGCGCCAGTAGTTACTTTCTCAATCAACGTTCCTTTTTTCACAACAACGCTTCCGTCTGCATTTCTGATATCATCGGATGCATACAGAGCAAAAATACCGCCTTTCAGTGGTTTCTTGGTATCTTTATCCTGTTTTACAACGGAAACATCTGCTTTCTGTCTCTCGTTGTTAAAAGTCACATCTGCAAATACAACTTCTTTGTTCTGACCAGCATAAGTTAGAGTCACTGACTTTTCTTCGCTGCCGTTATAGAAAGAGTCCGGTGCTTTTGTTTCTTTTACCACGTAGGTTCCAAGATACAGATTTTTCAGTGTGACAGAACCATTCTCACCTGTTGTCAGGTTTTCTTTTACAAGGTCACCTTTGCTGTACACTTTTGTGCCATAAGCAGTTACGATATCTGCCCCGGCATACACGTTATACACTGCATTTTTCTGTCTGCGGTTTTCATACTGAAATACCGTTCCATTTCCACTGACATCTGCTCCGGTCAGAACCTGTCCTTCTTTGTAAATGGTAAGCTCTGCCAGCTGTTCCTTATTTTCCACGGTTACAGCTGAGGTCTTACTTGCTACCAGTTTTACATTTGTTGCCGTTGCATTTACTACATATCCCTGTGGTGCTGTGATCTCTTTCAGATAAACAGTATCCTGTGTCTTGATGATCGTAACAGAAGATTTTCCATTCTTATCTGTTGCCGGCATCTGAGTGATCAGCTTTGTACAAGCCTCATCGCTGTATACACCGAATACTGCACCTGCAAGATTGACATCCGCTGTATCGTCTTTCTTTACGATTTCGATCGTAGCCTGTTCAATCCAGGACACCTTTAGGCTTACATATTTTTCATCAGCAACACCTTCTCCAAATACAAATGCCAGATCCTGAACACTTGCATTCGTAGTCAGTTTATATGCGGAGTAATCTTTTGTAATACTTCCCTTCATTTTTGCAGAAAAAGTAGCATTTACATCTTTTGTCTGTGTCAGAGGCGCTGAAAGATAAAACGTGGTTCCTCCTCCAATTGTTACGCTTGCACCTGCCGCACTTACATTTCCAGTAGATACATTATGGAGCTTTACTCCTTTTGGTAAGTCCATTGTGATTTTCTGCTGGGAAGATGCGTTGAACTGAATGTTCTCCGTTCTCTGAACATTTCCATCTACATAAGCTTTTACATCCGGCTTTGAAAATGACATCGCTACATCTGGTATTTCCGGTTTATTCACACAATAATTATAGAGTTCTTTTGCTAAAGCCTCTCCTGTAGCATTGGTTCCGTAAAATGCATCACTACTTCCGTTGGCATATGATGCAGCCATATGAATAATGATGAATCTTTTTCCTTCTGAAAAATCCGTGTGTTTATTCGCAAAAAAGCTTTCACTTCCTGCGGCATCTGTACCGTAATAACACACTTTCGCTAACGCCTGATTGTCTCCAATCTTTGTAATTGTATAATTTCCAGATCCAGGTCCTGGCTTTGCTGGCTGTACACAATACGCAGTTGCTCTGACGCTTCCGTAGCTGATATAGTACGGCTCTGTCAAATAGGTTCCAAGATTATAATCTGCATATCTATACAGTGGTCCTTTTTCGATTGTTACCTGCTGTGTACTTCTTGCTGAATAAGCCGAAACTGCTTCAAATGTTGCAATCTCTCCTTCTTCCATAGCATCAAGATCCACACCTTCGTCTCCTGCCTGTTCCAAAACATCATGAAGCTCTAACCCTGATTCTTCATCATAGGTATCCTGGTTCTGTGCCTGCTCTACCAAATCATCAAATTCATCAGCGTCAATATCGGTAATCTCCGATTCTGCTTCTGAATCCTCCGCTTCTTCTGTCTGCTGTTCACTGCCAGCTGTTTCGGACTCAGTCACTGCTTCACTCCCTGCCGCCTCTGTCTGTACTTCTGTTTCTTTCTCACGCACAATCAGTTTTCGGCTGATCTGGTACTTCGGATGCTCCTGATTTACCGGTTCCACATAATAGACCGCTTTGTAAGTGTCCGCATGATCTGTCGTAAAATCCTCATTCTTTTCGTTCTTTGCTTCCTCAAATGTGACTTTAACCTTGTCATCATCCTTGATTTCCAGTCCTGTGTAGTCTGATTTCACATCAAATACACTGCCTGTTTCGATTTCATAATCTTTGGCAGTCACCACCTCATCTTCATCCAGAAGGTCTTTCACTTCCTCATAAAGTGGAGGTTTTTCCTCTGGCTGGATCTCCGCTGCATATGCCGTCATCGGAGATAGCACTGTACTAAGCATTGTCATGCCTGCCAGCAAGCCAGATACTACTTTTCTAAAATTACCTTTTTTCTTCATGCTAAGGTCCTCTCTTTCATATATTTGTATTAAAACAGACAGTCCTTAGACTGCCTGCAATACACTACTTATCGTTGTGGAAAAATAAGATTGAACTGTACATTTCCCTCTCCGGGATCGACCATCTCCACAGTTGCTTCATACTGTCTCCCTGTTTTTCTGGATACCAGATCCTTATAATGGATTTTTCCTTTAGACAGGAACTTCTTTGCTGCCACCTTATCCATCTTTTTTCCCTGGCTTGCAAGAAATTTATCATTTTTCCATAAGGTAAAAGCACAGTTCCGGTCAGAACAGTAAAAATTTACTTTTCCTTCCCTGACATCTGCTCCACATCGGGGACATTTGCCAATGACTTCTCCTTTTGCCTTTCCCTGAAACTGATTTTTCTTCTCTTCTGAAATCCCCTGATACCTGGCAACCAGTTCCTGCATCAGCTCTGTAATCCCATTTAGGAATTCATCTGCTGTCTCTGTATTCTGGGCAATATGATTCAATGCCATTTCCCACTCTGCGGTCATCTTCGGAGATTTAATCTCATCCGGCAGAACCGTAATCAGTACATTTCCATCATCTGTCGGCACCAGATTTTTCTTTTCCCTTTTCACAAAGCCAGACTGAATCAATTTTTCAATGATTGCTGCCCTTGTTGCAGGAGTACCAAGTCCTTTCTTTTCTGTATCCTCGGTCAGCTCTTCATTCCCTGCACGTTCCATCGCAGAAAGCAGGGTATCTTCTGTGTACTGTTTCGGTGGCTGTGTAAAATGCTCCGATACAAAAGAATCACAGGGACCGTAATGCTTGCCATCCCAGATATCCAGCTCCGGCTCTTCTTTTTCACTCTTTACGCCAAAGAACTGTTTCAATTTATTTTCGATCGACTTGAATCCTTCCTGCTTTGTTTTCTTTGCTGAGAGATAAAACGTATGATAATTACAGGTAATCTGGCATTTATGGCTTTCATAAATATAAGGATCTGCGGTTGCTGTCAGTACCCTGGCACTGATCAGATACAAAATCTTGCGGCTTCGTTCTTTCAGTTCACCAATATCTGCTTTGGCTACTTCCATGGTTGGGATAATCGCATGGTGATCGGATACTTTCTTTGAATTTAATACCTTACTCACGTCCGACTGATATTCCAGACCTTCAGCATAGGGCATTTTCCCAAATAACATCTGAATCAGAGTTTCTGTGCTTTCTCCCATCTTATCTGTCAGATACTGGCTGTCTGTTCTCGGATAAGTGACAAGCTTCTGCTCATACATCTCCTGCACAGCATCCAATGTCTGCTGTGCGGTATAGCCAAACATTCTGTTAGCTTCCCTCTGCAAGGTGGTCAGATCATAAAGCTTCGGAGGGCGGACCGTTTTCTCTTTCACATCATCCTTCTCCACTTCGCACATGCGCTCCTGACACTCTGCAGCCACTTTATCTGCATCTTCTTTTTTCTGAAAATGCTCTGTGACCGCATCCATATCGTCAAATTTGATATGAGCCATATAATATTTCTCTTTGGTAAATTCCTTGATCTTCTGATTTCGATCCACGATCATGGCAAGTGTTGGTGTCTGCACTCTTCCAACTTTCAGATTCTGGTTATACAGAACAGAAAAAAGACGACTCGCATTGATTCCCACCAGCCAGTCTGCCTTTGCCCTGCAAAGTGCTGACTGATAGAGACTGTCATAACACGAACCGTCTTTTAATGACACAAATCCATCTTTAATTGCCTGTTCTTCCATAGAAGAGATCCAGAGCCGCTTCATCGGCTTTCTGCATCCTGCCTGCTCATACACCAAACGAAAGATTAACTCTCCTTCACGTCCTGCATCAGTTGCACAGATTACTTCATTCACTTCGGAATCTCTCATCAGTTTCTTTAAGATTCCGAACTGCTTCTTTGTGCCCTCCAAAATCTTGTGTTTCCAACATTCCGGCACAATCGGCAGATCTTCATATCTCCATTTTTTATATTTTTCATCGTATTCCGATGCATCACATAATCCAACCAGATGTCCTACGCACCAGGAAACGATATAACCGTTTCCCTCCACGTAACCATCTTTTCTTGTTCTGGCTCCAAGCACGGAAGCCAGTGCCATCGCAACCGATGGCTTTTCTGCAATCACTAATTTCATTTACTCCTGCTCCTCTTCTTCATCTTCCAGCACATTATCGTCAAAATCTTCATCTCTCAGGATTTCCGGTTCTGTACTTTCTTCCTGCTCATCTGCATCGTCTACTTCCCGTTTTTCTGACTCTGAATCTTCGGATTCATCTTCATCCTCTTCCATCTCATCCTCGTCATCATATTCATGCTTTGGTTTATAGACTTTGAAGTAATATCCTCCTGCCGCAGCTCCGACTGCAACCAGTGCAATCAAAAGATACGTTCCAAATGGACTTTTATCTTCAGGCATCTGAATATCATCCTCTACCGTATCTTTCTCGGCTGACTCTGTCGTTTCCGGTTTTTCTTCCTCTGCTTTTTTCTCTGGTTCTGCATAAACCGTATCCACTTCCGGAAGTGTCACCGAATCAGAAAGTGTGAAGTTCATCAGATCTTTCTCACTGACTTCGGTAAGGAAATACACATTATCCTGAGATTTTGAATTGTCAATAATCAGATAGAAAATCTTACCACTCTTAGTTGAAATGGTATAAAACTCTTTTGTGCCTTCCGTAGCTGTTTTAGTAACAGAATCTGCTGTCTCGCCTTCTTTATTAAGCTGTTCCTCAATACCTGTTACTGTCCGATCATCCACGGTTCCTTTTGCATCTGTCGGCTCAGAAGCCTGTGCATCCTGCGGAAGTGGTGAAGTCGTTGTTTTCTCAGTCCCAGTTGCATCTGCACTGGTCGTAGTTGCCATTGCACCATTACTGTCACTGGAAGTTTTCTGTTTCTCTGCCTGCTTCTTTGCCCATTCATAGTAAGGATTCTGCAACACATACTTTTCAGAAGTATTTCCGGCACCGTCTGTTACCGTAATCTCAATCTGTTTTGTAGTAAAATCTTTCTGTGTCAATTGCACTTTCAGCATTCCATCCTTCAAGTCTGTATAAGTGGTGCCATTGACTGTTACCGCAGTAATCCCGGATACTGTATCATTCCCCTGGATCGTCAGCACACCATCTGTCAGGGAAGCAGAGAGTGTCGGCTTTTCCGTGTCATAACACTTAATAGAGCGATTCTGCTCATAGACCTTCCCCTCACCATCTGTCACACGTACATACACTGTCTGATTTCCAGTGATCGTGATACTTCCACTTCCGGTTACATCCTGCCAGCTTCCATCTTTTCCTGCTTTTGCTTCAATCTTTGCTATTGAGAAACCTTCCGGCATATGGCTGGCATCTACCGTAACAGCAATGGTTGTTTCTCCCTGTTTCCAGCCATCCGGTTTCTCAATCGTGATTGCAGGCGTGGTATTCTCAGCTGCATAAGCAGTCTGTGTCTGGAGCAAAGGTGTTGTCAGGCAAAGAAATGTCGTTGCTGCAAGCAAGCTCTTTTTTACCCTGCTTTTAGTAATTGTTCTCTTCTTCTGTTTCATTTTTTCCAGATTCATCATCGGCTTTTGTTTCCTCCTTCTGTATTTCTACCCTGCCGGGCAGTTCATTTTTCATTCTCTTTTTGAAAGCTTCCAATTCCGGAATACTCATATCCATTGCACGGATAATTCTTACAATTTCCAGATTCTCTGCTTCTGTTTTTGCAATCTCCGCAGCCTTGAAACGCTTTAAATCTGCTTCATATCTGGCTTTGGATGCTTCCATTTTTTCCTTGGCTTTCTCATAATCTGCCGTTGCTTTTTCAAGACTTTTCATCGCTTCTCCTTTCCGGACGGCTGATGCAGCCGCCCTTTTTTCTTACCATCGTCCAAATCCATAGAAATGGCTCTGCCAGTATGGGGAATTGATGGACGTATACTGCACCGGATGTCCACAATGGATCATCTGACCATTGCCTACATAGATTCCGATATGCGTTACCGGCTCCCCTGCGTCGTAAGTTCCAGTAAAGAAAATCAAATCTCCCGGCTGTGCCTCCGACTGGGATACTGGTGTACAAATGTTGTACAGTCCCTGTGCTGTTAGTCTTCCTGTATTCCTTACACCAGAGTTTGTCAGACAGTAGCTTACAAATCCGGAACAATCGAATCCACTTGGGGAATATCCCCCCCACACATACGGTGTTCCCAGATATCTCGCTGCTTCGTTCAACAAACGCTGTGCTGCTTCACTGGTGTATTCATTGCCACCAAAAATGGAACCTTCTCCTGTTTCCAGATAAAAGATCGGGTTCAACCGTTCTCCATTTTTTAACAGTTCAATATGAAGATGGCTTCCTGTCGAATTTCCGGTGTTTCCTACCAGACCAATTTCATCTCCTTTGGTAACAGATGCTCCTGCAGATACGCTCCGGCTGCTAAGGTGTGCATAGCGAAGCTCATAACCTTTGCTGTCTTTGATAATGACGTAATTTCCATAGCTGTCGTTATAAGCAGAAGTTGTAACCGTTCCGGTCAGCCCTGCCATTACTTTTGTCCCTTCCGGTGCTCCGATATCCATACCATTATGAAGCTGATTTGCTCCTGATATTGGATGAATCCTGTATCCATAATAGCTGGTCACACTGGAATACCAGTTAAAATCAACCGGTGTTGCAAACATCTGCAAGTTGCCTTTTGTATCGTTGTAGGCACTGAACAGTTCTTTCTGGAAAAATCCCAGCCTGTCCTGACAGATTGACATCAGGTTTCCACTATTTAAGGTGACATTCAACACATCTACATCTCTTGTCCTGGTCACTTCCACTTCATTGCTTCCATTATCATCTGCCAGATAACATTCCCATGTCTGATGTCCATGTGCAGATGCTGCCGCATGACTGTCATAATAGACATCAAACTGTACACCATATCTTGCGAAAGCTCCGGTATCTTCTACGGTATATTCGACACCATTCATAACTACCTTTGTTCCCATTGGTACAAACGGATTGGAAGCATCTACCGCTAAGGTATGATTGGCAGTTGGATATGCTCCACTGGCAGTCGGTCCTCCGCTCCAAATACCACAACAAATTGGGCAGTTACAATACCCACTGGTCACAACTTGTCCCAAAGATTCTCCAACTCTTACAGTTGCTGTCTCTGTCACAGTCTCATTGACTGCTTCTGTTTCTAACCGATACTGCAATGCAAAAAGAGCATCCAGTTCTGGCTTTACCTGTTCAAAGGTAAATTCTTCATACTTTGCTGACAAATAACTGATCAGGATAAACGGATCATGCTCAATAGGTCCGATGTTATATCGGTATTCCTCATGTCCCGGTTCTTCAGATTCCATGTTGTTGATCCGCTCCTGCAGATTAGCTTCTAGCTGTGTGTAATACAGTTCCGCTTCCCGGATTGCCTGATCCGATGACAAATAACTGGTTCCTGTGTAAGTAATCACATTTTGTAAGAACACTGCAGAGCATGACGTGACATTCGTTATGATCAGAAACATCAATCCGATCAGAACTGCTACACTGATATACACCTTCCGGTTTTCTTTAAAGAAGTTGGTGACTTTGCCGCCAATCTTCTTGATATAATCAATCGTACCTTTTGTAGCTGTTCCTACTGTCTGTTCACTTCGCTTCGCTTTGGCATAATCCCGTTTGATCTGTTGCTTCTGAATCTGTTTTTTCAGTTTCTTCTGCTCCTGACGGGTTGCCGCCTGTGTCTGTTTCTCTTCCTGTCTTTCAAGTCTGCTTCTTTTTCTGGATGCCCTCTGTTTCCTGCGTCTGGCACTTCTCTGTTCCAGCCGGTAAACACCTTCGCCGCTTTCTTCTAACTTATGGGCACCTTCTACCGCCGCATTATCGTCTTCATTTTTGCTAATCTCACGGTGCAATGCTGCGGAAGTTGCACTTCCTGCTTTCTTAACAGCAGAAGTTTTTTCTGTTTTCACAGATTCCCCTTCGCCAAACTTCAAGCGGGATTTCTTCTTTCCAGGAGCTTCCCCTTCATTTGCCCGATAGACCTGTGCCTTCTTGGAATGCTGCTTAGCTTCCTTTTTCTTTCTTGCTTCCTCATAAGAAAACTTTTTGGCTTTTTCCTTTTGTTTCTGATGTCGGAAATTGACTCCATCCGTATCCATCTGGTTCAATTTCTCCATATCTTTGTCATTTTTCACAGAAGCACCAGTTTCCTCATAAGCAAATTTCAAACGCTGTTTTTGTTTTGGCTTTTTGCTGCCGCCGGTCTGATTTTTCCGGCTGTCTCCTCTGTTTTCTGATAGATCAGCACGTTTTTCTTTCAGTCTCCCTGACTGTCCGGCTTCAGATTTTTCTGCAAGTCTGGATTCTTTTCCGACTTCAGCACGAATCCTTTTCCGGTTTTGCTGCTTTCTATTTTGTCCAAAATCCTCACTTTGCTTCTCTGTCCGTATCAGTTCCGGTGCATCTCTGGATTTTTGCACAGAGGGACGAATATTTTTCCCACTCCGTTCAGACTGGCGGGAAGACTTATCCACAAGGCTTAATTCTTTTTCCCCCTGTTTTCCTCCCATCTGCACATCACTGGCACGGTTACTGACACGAACAGAAGATTTATCTGTCAGGTTTTCTTCCACCAGACCATCCTTGGTCATCTTCTGAACTTTCTTATCCCTGACTTTCATTCTCTGTTCTGCCACTGATTACTCCTCCTTCTTCGGATATCCTTTCCCTGCCTGTAATAAACAGAGAAAAGCGATGCCAAAAACAGCACCGCCACTAAAAGTTAATACATATGAAATTGCTCGTAACATTGTTTTCTCCTTTGATTTAACCTGCTTCGGAAGTCTCCTCTAAGCGGGTTGTCATGATTTTATAGAGGGAATTCTTCGGGAATCTGTCTACAAATGGGATAATGACATTTCCATAGAACAAAAGTCCTTCCCCCTCATTACTGTTGGTTACATAGGACAGCTGGGTTGGTGAGATATTCAGCTGTTTTGCCAGAATCTGCCTGTCTCCGGATGCCTGATTGAGCATATAAATAAAATCTGAATTTTCAAATATATTCTCTATCTCCCTGGAAGACAATAAATCCTTGATATTCTGGGTGATTCCAGTTGGAATACCACCCCATTTACGAAATCTCTTCCATATCTCCACACTATAAGCTGCGGTCTGCTCTTCCTTCAAAAGAAGATGGAACTCATCCACATAATATCTGGTGGACTTATGGGCAGAACGGTTCATCGTTACCCTGTTCCAGACCTGATCCTGGATTACAAGCATCCCGATTTTTTTCAGCTGCTTACCAAGTTCCTTGATGTCAAAGCATACAATGCGGTTATTGATATCCACGTTTGTCTGATGATTAAACACATTCAAAGAACCTGTAACATAAATCTCCAATGATGTGGCCAGTCGCTGTGCTTCCGGCTCTTCCTGTTTTCTCAGAAGGTTATATAAATCCTCCAGGATTGGCATCTTCTCAGGTACTGGATCGGCAAGGTATTCCTGATATACTAACCGCACACAACGGTCAATAATGGTCTTTTCTACCGGCTCCAATCCATTCTTTCCTCCAACAATCAGTTCACACAAAGACAGAATAAAATCTGCTTTCAATGACAGCGGATTATCTTCCTCAGAATAGTTCAGGTTCAGATCCATCGGATTGATATACTGGTCAGATACCGGTGAAACTCTTACCACCTGCCCATGCAGTGCCTGCACAAGTGCCGAATATTCGGCTTCTGGATCACAGACAATGATATCGTCCTCCGTAATCAGAAAGCAGTTTGTAATCTCTCTCTTTGCTGAGAAGGACTTACCGGAACCTGGTGTACCAAGAATCAGTCCATTCGGGTTCTTCAGACGTTTCCGATCAACCATGATCATGTTGTTGGATAATGCATTCAATCCATAATAAAGAGCTTCCCCTTCCTGAAACAGTTCCTGTGTCGTAAATGGCACGAAGATCGCTGTTGAAGATGTGGTAAGCCCTCTCTGAATTTCAATTCGATTGACTCCCAGTGGAATGCAGGACATAAGTGCTGCTTCCTGCTGATAATCCAGCTGTTTTAAAGAACAGTTATATTTCTGTGCGATTCCCTGTACCTGGAAAATATTATTATCCAGCTTCTGACGCTTCTTTGCGGTATTCATTACCAGAACTGTTACAAGGAACATTCGCTCATTTCTGGACTGCAGATCTTCCAGCAGGTTCTTCGCCTCTTCTCCATAAGTCACAAGGTCCGATGGAAGCACATCCATATCATAACCGGAACGTACAGCCCGTTTTTGCTCCTCAATCTTCATCTTATCCAAATCTGAAATTTTACTCTTGATCATTTTGATCGCTGAACTCTGATCAATAGACTGGATATGAATGTTGACATTGATGCTGTCATCCACATCCAGGAAATCTGCAAGCATCCGGTCTGTAAGCTCCGGTGCAAGAATCTGCAGGTAACTCACACTCCCCATCGTTCTTCCCATCAAAAATGTCTGATTCTTGGAAAAGTTAAAGGAAGTCGGTGCAATAAAATCTTTGGTCTTTAACCCTGTTTCCGGCAGCATCTTATACTGGAACTTAAATGGTTCAATCCGATCCTGGTTGAACACATGATATAGAATCTCCAGCCGCTCCAGACCATTCAGGGAATGTGCCTGTGCACCCAGAACCTTAAAGTTGTTTAAGATATCTGTTTCAATTCTTTCAAGCCTCGGTCTTGCCACCTTCAGGCTCTCTGCTTCGATTCCAAAAGTGATATACTTTGTCTTTACCAGACCATTATTTCCTTTGGAAAGCTGATTTTTCAACATAGTTCGGTACTCTTCACGAATGGCATTGAAGTCATCGTTCTGATCTGGAATATCAATGCTTTTCTCAAATTCTGCCACATCCACCTGCTGATTGATAAAGGACAGCTGCACACTGATGGAAGAATCAAAGTAATTTAAGAAATCACAGTAATTCTCAAATATCGTGGTCTTATCCTCATTTAAAGCAAGCTGATAGTTGATGTCATAAAACTGAATCGTCTTGGAGAAAAAGGTCTTTGTCACCTGGCAGATACCATCCTGCAGCATCCGAATATACGGAATACTCTGCTGTGCAGTTGTAGGAATGTTTTTCTGTTTCCTACGATCCCGTTCCTGCTTCTTTCTACGCTTTTCCTGTTCTCTTTCTTTTCTGCTTTTTTTGTTTCTTCTTTCCTGACGGTTTCTTTTTTCCGCCAGGGACAGACGCTCCTGCTGAGCCTCCTGCTTTGTCTTTTTTGCCATCCGGCACACCCTCCTTTTTCACAAGGGTGGAAATCTCCTGATAAAAATTTTCTGTCTTATATGGTCTTACTGCCGGACAGATAAACTTCTGTCGAATGATATTTGCCACCACTTTTTCAAAGGGAAGACCATCTTTTTCATACATTGCCATGAAGAAAAACGGAAGCATGATCGTTACCATCAGGATGGCTGCGATACTGGAACCGATTGGTTTTCTCATGACCAGATAAAACGGAATTCCCACAACTGCGGCAAGTGAAAAAAAAATCAACTGCCGCTTTGTCAGATTTAACGCTACTTTTGTTTTGACCTTGGTAAGGTCTTTTGGTACTGGTACATACGCCATGGTATGCGCTCCTTTCCTGCCCGCTAATGGGCATTGAATATTGATTTGCTAAGGCTTCCGGTCTTGAATAATGAAAATGCAAGAATCACGGTATAAGCCGCTACTGAAAACATTGCTGCATGAAGGTCACTGGATATGGTCATTGCATTTACTAAAACTGCATAAATTCCCACACAGACCATCATGAAGAATCCCTGAAATGCCAGTGCGAACAAGCCTTTTAAATAGTTGTTTCCGATATTGCCCCATTCCTTATTGGTCATGGTGGCAAACGGAATTGGTGCTATGGAAGTATAAAGGTAAATTTCTATCATTCTTCCGTACAAGATTACCGTAATGATAATTGACAGAATGTGCATGGTAACACTGATCAACATCGTTTCCATGGATAGCAGGAACAAATCCCCTAACTCCATATCCTCCAGGGCATCCACAATTCGTGTAATTGCTTCTGTTGCATCCACCGCAGTGTTTCCTGATATCACCCCGGCGGCATTGTTGACCACATGCTGGCCAACATCAAAGACCGCCATCGTGATATTGAACGTATTTGTCACCAGATAAATGGCTACATACGCTTTGAAGATCCAGAGGAAAATGTTATAAGTCTCAAATTCATGGAAATTGTTTTTCTGTGTTACCATCGTGATCAATTCATAGCACAGGACAAAGGTGATGATCAGTCCCGCAATGGGGACAATCACCGTTTGGGATATATTCTGAATCAGATTAAAAATCCCTGCATTCCATCCCTGCGGTGTCTGTCCCACCTGCCCGGCTATGGTTCCCACCTGCTCATTGACAGACGTGAACATGTTATCCAAACTTGACTTGATAAGCCCGATCAGGATATCCTTTATCGCTTCCGTAATTCTCTCAATGATGGTGTTCATCTACCACTCCTCTTAAGAGAACAATGTTGCCAGCTGTGGAATCAGGGTAGTTCCCAGCAGCATGATTCCGGCACCAGCCATCAGCTGTTTGATGCCCTGGCTCTTAGCGCCGGGATTGTCATTTCCATATCCTTCCAGAAGGTTTACGACACCCCACACGCCAAGACCTGCGCCGATTGCGACTACAAGAGTTTTTAAAGTTGTAATTGCACTGCTAAAAAATGCCATATACATTCACCAAAACTGACTTCTTTCAGGTGTTTACGGGAATGAAAAAACACCGACTAAAAAGCCGGCGCACCTAATGTCAGTTATTCCTTTCCTCATTATTTTTCGTTCATTCCCAAGGTTACTCCGACAGTTCTACATGAATCACTTCCACCTCTTCTTCGGGTTTCGGTGTGTACTGCGGATTTAACTCTTTCTCTACTTTGTACCGGTTCTTCTCGTTTTCATCTGCAAGAAGCCGATAGTTTTTGTGTTTCGTGATATCATATTTATCCGAGAAAAATGGTCTGGCACCACGGATCTGCAGGATACATTTTCCTCCATCCATGACTGCAATCTCATCTTCCGTCATCAGCTGTTTGCCTGTTTTCTGGTAATTCAATCCAAAGGACTTCTGATTACTCCTCGTTTCCGAAGTGTTATACAGGTCAATGGTTTCCTTCCCCAGAAGCTCACTCATTTCCTTTAAGGTGGTTTTCTCTTTGCCACCAAGAAAAAGTGTAGTATCACAGTTGCCCAGAATGGTATCTGCACTATCCTTATACATTGCCTTTAGCTGACTCTGGGACTGCAAAATAATAGAAGCAGAGATTTCCCTGCTTCGGATAGTTGCGATCAGCTTGTCAAACTGAGGAATCTGCCCGATGTTGGCAAACTCATCAGCGATGACACGCACATGCACCGGAAGTCTTCCACCATATTCATCATCTGCCTTATCGCAAAGCAGATTGAAAAGCTGTGACTGTAACATGGCAATCACAAAGTTGAATGTGGTATCCGTATCGGACATGATCAGAAACAAGGCTGTTTTCCTGTCACCGATCTTATCCAGTTCCATTTCATCGTAAGACATGATCTCACGAAGTTCTGCGATATCAAATGGGGCAAGTCTGGCTCCACAGGATATCAAAATACTTTTCGCTGTCTTTCCAGCCGCCATTTTGTATTTTTTATACTGTCTGACCGCAAAGTGCTGCGGATCTCTTTCTTCCAGTTCCTGGAACATCATATCCACTGGATTCTGGTAAGTTTCATCCTCTTCACGGGTTTCGCTTTCATTCAAAAGATCCAGAAGGGTATTCAGATTCTTTTCCTCTTCATCCCCTTCATACCAGATAAAAGCAATCAGTGCTGTGTACAGCAATTTCTCTGCTTTCACCCAAAAATCTTCGGAAGCTTTTTCCCCTTCGCCTTTGGTATTAACAATGATTGTTGTAACCAGCTTCAGGATATCTTTTTCAGACCGTATATAAGCAAATGGATTGTAATGAAGCGATTTGGAAAAATTGATGGTATTCAGAACCTTAATCACATATGGCTCATGTACCACTTTTCCAGATTTATCTTTCATGATATTTCCATTCTTATCTTTCTTAGGTGGTCCCTTTGCTAACATCTTCCCGCACTCTTCAATCAAAGTGCCTTTCGGATCTGTAATGACCATGGAACAGTTCATCTGCATGACCGATGGTTTTACGAAAAAACGTGTCTTACCGGAACCACTGCCGCCGATGACCACTATATTTTTATTTCTTGCATACTTCGGCTGCTTCGGTCTGCTCTCCATGGTCAGTGCTTCTGTTGCTGTCAATGGAATGTTCATCCACGGATTTTCCGACATATAAGGTTTGATATCCTCAGCGTTTCCCCATCTGGCTGAACCATACTCGATTCCTTTCCGGAGTTTCTTTGCATCTGCCTGTTTCTGCCAGACCAACACTTTCAGAACGACTGCAACAACAATACCTGCTAGCAGATCTTTCCAGTTATTGCTTAACACAAAACCAGCAAAAATCCGGTCTGCGTGTTCCATTGCATATAAAAGTTTGTTCCCCATATCTTCTCCCGGACTGTTCCGGTAAAGAAAAAATGCCCGGTCTGCATAGAAAGCAGCCAGAGCATAAGGGATATTTGTAAGAACCAGTTTCTTTTTATCCAGGGCGGACAGCCTGACCCTGATCTTATTCTTCCATTTTTGCATCAGATTTTTACCGATTTGCTTTTTCATCGGCTCTGCTCCTGATGCCGGTTCTTTACTTTGTCCTTCGTCTTCTTTGGCATCATTGCCCGGTAAGCTGTAAGACGCTTATGAATAGAAGGCTTATTCGCTTTTTGAATCTGTTTCTGGGAAAACTCACGGAAAGCAGCATTGAGGGCATCCTGATCACGTCCCTTGAAAAATACCAGATAAACCGGAGGATCTTTGCTCTTGTCTTTTTTCAGAGCATAATTGATCCCGTATTTTCTGGCATAGCGTTCAAAGGACTTGATATTTTTGTCCGTGATCTCGATATTGACCATCCCGGCATTCTGTTTTGCCAGCTCTTTTACCGTGACCTTTCCCTGTTTCGGCTGATTTTTCTGTGCTTTCTTCTCTACTGATTTCTGCTTCTGATGACGCAGATACGCAACAAGAACCTTTTTCAACAGGTCTGCCGTAATCTTAGTAGCCCGAATACAGAACGTGACCGTTTTCTGAGTTACCTCTTCCTGCATGACTTTTCCCTCCTTTCAGCGATTCAACTGCTGTCCAGATCTGTAATCATGGCAATCACCCCCTTCAATGAAAAAGGACAGATTAACCGGTAATCAGGTGCTGCACCTGTACGAGTTTTTCTGTCCCTTCTTCTTTTCTCTTATCTTCTCCACCACAATAGATGGGAACACACATTTCAAGTATTCTGCTGTAAATGCGCTGATGGGCAGTATCTAAATCTGCAGATTTCATTTCATTCAGTCCCAGATTCGTTGTTACGATCAGCGGAAGCATTTTACAATAACGGCTGTCTATCACATTATAGACCTGCTCCAAAGCGAACTCGGAATTTCGTTCTATGCCTAAATCATCAATAATCAGCAGCGGATAATCCACAAGATTTTGTATAATCTGGTTCTTATTTGCCTGATAGCTGGTCATTTCATTTAAGATCCTAGAAAAATTTGTCATCATGACACGTTCTCCCTGTTCCAAAAGTGCATTTGCTATACAGCCTGCAAAAAAACTCTTCCCGGTTCCAACTGGTCCCATCAGAAGCAGTCCTACATTTTTTCTCTTCATATCTGTCCAGTTTTCTACATACTGCCTGGCGATTAGTATCTTCTGGTTGCTTCCATTGTCTTTTTCAAATTTCCATTCCCAGAATCTTCTTTCCTGAAGTCCGACGGATTTTCTCTGATAAAGCTGCCGCTGTGCTTCTTCCCGCTGCATCTTCTCATCCAGTTCCTGTCTGGCTTTCACCTCGCATTCGCACAAACAGGACACTACATGCTCAAATCCCATCAGACTAACTTTCATCTGTTTTCTTTTTCCACAGATACCACAATGAAGACATCCCTCTTCATCCAGATAATCTGCTGTTACTTTATTTTCCATCACAGGCTTTCTCCTTCCTGAAATTCATATTTATCCATTTCTCCCCTGCCTCCATCCCGTTCTGCCCAAAGACAGATTGTTGCAAAATGATTATGATACTCTTTTCCACTGGATTTCATATAAACAGAAAGATGATCAATCCGCTTCTGGTAATCCCATGGAAACAGCGTCATCAACTCCTGCAGTTCAGCTTCCGACAGAACAACATTTTTAAATCTACCATATTGACTGAATTTTTCTTCCAAAGCGGGTGTATTGCCCTTACTCTTATCAGTATGATTCTTTTCAGTCTTATTTATCTTAGTATTACTTCCATCCAGATTCTTGCAGTCCGGACTTCTATTTTTTTGCGTTCCGGACTTCCAGTTTCTTGCAATCCGGATTTCCAATTCCTTGCAGTCCGGATTTCCAGTTTCTGGCGTTCCAGAAGCAAAGTATCTTACTGGCTTTCCTCTAATCCGTTTCACAAAATTTTTCACGTATATGACAGAAGGACGATTATTCCCCTGCCGATACCGTTCAATCAATCCAATCCCATGCACACTGTCAAGCTCATAAAGAAGCTTTGTCACTGTCGTATGCGACATTCGCAATAGTTCCTGCAATTCTGCGATCGTGTAAATGATATAGACATAACCATCACTATCAATCCATCCATTTTTCTTGGATAGGCTGATTCGATCAAGCAGAATTCCGTAAAGGAGCTTTGCGTCTGTGGACAGGTTTGCAAACTCTTTTTCTGTGAACAGAGCTTTTGGTATCCGAAAAAAAGAAAACTGGTCAGATTCTTCTGCTCTGAAATATTCAAAATCTGCCATAATATTTTCCTACTCTTTTACATCGAGATCACAATTTGCCGCACTGCCCGTACCATGGCACATCTCATCAAACACAAAATTGAATGACTGAATCATTTCGTCCAAATAATAATTTCTAGCCTTCTTGTTGCAAGCATACATATCACCAATAAAGCCTTCATCATTCCCCATCGCATGAACAAGGGTTTCCAGGACCTTCATAAACTTCTTTCTTGAACAGCTATCATACTGTCTGTTCACATATTTCTGGATATCTAACACACGAGCAGGATTATTTTCATTTTCCTCCAAAATTCCAAATGCAAGATCCATGCCAAACTCATATCCATCAGCTTGGATTTGATCAATATCCATCTCTCCAAGTTCATCCTGGTATCCTCTCTCTTCCATTGCAGTTAAGGACGTTTCGTATTCATCAATATATCCCATATCCGCAATAGTTTCCAAAATATCTCTGGATGCTTTCACCATCTTGTCCATGATAATTTCTCTTTCAAGCACCGTCATATTTGCCATAATAGTATCTAATGTCATCATTGATTCTTCCTCCATCTCATTTTCATAAATATCATTGATATAAAAGTGGTTCGCCTTTCCATCGTTTTGAACAATACGCACCAGCTTTCCAATCTTAACAAGTTCCTGTACTGCCTGATCTACGCCATATCGAGTCGTATTCAGATCTTTCTTCATTTCGCTTTTTGGATAGATAACAAACAGATCTCCATTATGATCTACCCAGCCATTCTGCACCGCAAATTTCAAACGATCCAGAAATAAGCTGTATAAAATTTTTGCTGTATTTGATAGATTTTTGAATTCTTCCACCTGGAACAGCATCTTTGGCACCTGCAAACAATCTACCGGCATATACTCCATCTTACTCATTGATTATTTCCTCCTTCTGTTTGTACAGCACTTCGGCTGAATTAATATTGATTTCCAGCATCCCTACAAATACCTGATAGTACAGCAGGCATATCTGTTCATCCTCTCTTGCCAGATACAATCCTTCCAGTTCATCGGACGGATGTTTCATTCCATATACTGCCTGACAAATATCATGGATTTTCTCACATTCCACACTTCTAAGATGCATCTCCAAGGTGTGGTTAAATCTCTGCCAGTCCTCCAGTTTCTGATTTACTGACATCATGCACTGGAACAGTTCCGCTGCTTCACATGCTGCTGACAGCACTACATTTTTGTTATTGATACTTCCATCGGCATTTTTCATATGCCCTACCATATACGCCTGATCTACTGAAACCATCTTTTATCCTCCTCTATCTAAACGGCATTTCTTCTTCCATGCCCTCTGGGATCTCTAAGAACCCTTCCGCATCTTCTGGAAACGGTGGTCTGTCAACCATTTTTGCACCTGCGAATTCAATCCGGTTTGCATACACTTCAGTGGTATAGATCTTTTTCCCGGTATCCTTATCTTCATAATTACCTGTGACAATCTCGCCTTCCACCATGACCTTCGTTCCCTGCATCAGATAATCTCTGGCAAATTCTGCTTTCTTTGCAAAAGCCTTTACCGGAATGAAACTGACTTCATCGGAATAATTTCTTCTGACTGCCAGAACAAACTTGGCAATCTTATGAAGTCCTTTTTCATTCTCCACTTCGTTGTATCCGGGATTTCTTACCAATCGCCCGGAAATAACTGTTGTATTCATTGGCTTAACCCTCCTATGCTTTCATTGATTTGTAACAGATACCGATACATGGTCCACATTTTCCATAGGCACATCCGTAACATTCATCTTTTTCCAACTCTTCCTGCTTCATTTCATCGGCAAACATTCCTAACAGCGTTGTGTAAATCTTTTTCATTGACAAGAACTTCACTTCTGCTTTTTCCATCTTCTCTTTGTAAAATGGAATTAGTCCACGAAGAACTGGATGGAAACGTTCATTTTCATCATCCCAGGCACAGGTTTTCATCATACAGCGTGGCTGTTTCTCATAATTTCCCAGATAATACGGGCAGAACGTACAGCCTCTTTCTTTAACAATTTCCACCGGAATCACTGGCATCTGACTTTTGATTTCTTTTGTTACATGCTTACTTTCAATTCGCTCTCTCATCTTAAAAATCCTCCGAGTATATATATTTGCAAAAGGGATTTCCCCTGAATTGCCTGATTTTTGGTACAAAAAAAGAGGCAAGCTTACGATTTTATTTTCGCAAACCTGCCTCTTATCAAATATTCAATTATTTTCCGATGATATATCGTAAGAAAACGTATACCGCACGGATTACATACACTGGAATCATGATACATCCAATCAAAGCTCCAATGATGACACTTAATGTAGCCATACCAAGCGTTGCTGTGGTATCCATTCCTCTAGGGATTAGAATCAGCCGCATTTTATGTATTCCAAATGGCAATCCGGCAATAAATATCCACCAGAACCAATCCGTCTGTCCACTGACCTTCATAATTGTTTTTGTCATCCAAAACCAGAATACCATAAATGCCAGCGGCAGAATTGATTTTTTAATTACGTCTTCAATCGTCACCTTTTTTCTCCTTCTGTCTGATTCCTTCCGCCACCTCCTGATTAAGGTTTGCCAATATTTCTCTAACCACAGGAGAATCCAATCGAAAGGTTTCCAAATCTTTCTCCGTAAGCTCCCTTCCGTTCGCATCATATCTTCGTACAATTTTTAAAGCCATACTTTCACTTTCTTCCTGCTGATAATCCTAATGTTTTCAACAAATGTTTAAACTTCTCTCTTTTCATCCGTTTAACACGTATCTTTTCTATCTTTTTCAGATAGACTTGTATTCTACTTGCCATATCTTCATTGCTCATTCTTTACCCTCTCTTTCTGCCCACGATGCCAGAAGCATAAATATAATTTCTTCCATCTGAGTCTTTGTATATGTCTCTGGAAAATATTGTTTCAATTTCTTCGCCGGAATCTGCACCTGAACTTTTTCAGTACTTTCATTCATGCAAATCTGATCAATCTCTGAATACGTCAACATCCGCTCTTTTGAAATCTGTTTCAATTCCTTTGCCTGCTTCAAGGACGGTACCATATTGTGATTACTCATATACTGAAGCAATATCTGTTGTTCTTCACTTCTCAAATATGAAACTTCAACAGCTGTATTAAAGGGAAGCTTCTTCTCGTCTGCCAGTTCTAAAAGTTCTGCGATTAACTCTGTCAGATGAATATATCGAAGAATCTGTCTGGAACTATCTCTTGTATTCTGACTGACTTCTTCCGCCGCCAACTTCTTGCCAACTTGGCAAGAAGTTAAATCAGACCGTTTCCCCTGACGCTTTAACGCCTCATATTTCATTTTATAAGCAAATGCCTTTTCGCTGATCAGCAGCTCTTCTCGTTGAATGTTGGAATCTACCATGATCACCGTCGCTTCATCATCTGTAAGATCTTTGATGATAACAGGCATTTTCTCTAATCCCGCAAGTTCACATGCTCGTTTTCGCCTATGACCAGCTACCAGCTCATAACCACCGGACTCTCTCAATCGCACAATACCAGGAACCAACACGCCATATTGTGTAATGCTTTCTGATAATTCTTCCATTTTCTTATCATCTTTTACTTGAAACGGGTGATTTGGAAATGGATGAAGGCTTCCTATTTCTATCTCGCAAATTCCATTGTTTGTTTCTTCGTTTGTTCCAAACAACGCATCAAGTGGCTGTAAGGAAATGGGAGTTGCTCTTTTTTTAGATGGCATCTTTCAGCACCTCCTCCGTCACTCTCCGATAAGCTTCTGTAGCTTTGCCTTTCGGATCATAAGAGAAAATACTCTGTCCTTCTCTGACTGCTTCCTTCATTCTTACAGAAAATGGAATATAATTATCAAAGATATGAATTTGACTTCCATATACATTTCTGAGAAGTTCCATGTTATTTCTGGCATCATTCGTATGAGCATCGACCATCGTAAACAAAATACCTCCGACTTGCAGCTTCGGATTAATCTGCTTACGAACCTTACCGATCGTTTTTAACAACTGCTGCAATCCTTTGATTGGCAGGTAGGATGCTTCAACTGGAATGAGGACTTCATCTGATGCAGCCAGCGCATTAATCGTAATCATTCCCAATGATGGCATACAATCAATGATGACTACATCATATTGATCTTTGATACCATATAAAATCTGTTTCAATACATATTCCCTGCTCATTGCATTTACCAACTGTACTTCCGTACCTGCCAGTCCAATGTTAGAACAGATAATGTCTATTCCTTCTGCCTGATGCCTGATATAACAGTCTGAAGGAATATCTTCATCTTTCATTACTGCATCCATAAGAGCTGTAAGTGTTTCATTACTGTCATCACAATCACGATATCCAAATCCTGCGGATACATCAGACTGTGGATCGGCATCTACAATCAACACTTTCATATTCTTTTGTGCTAATCCTACTGCTAAATTAGCTGTACATGCGGATTTTCCCGTTCCCCCTTTTTGGTTTACAATAGAAATAATTCTAGCCATTTTTCATCACCTTTCATCGTCATCAATCAAAAAGAGGACTGAATTAGACATCCGGAATCTATATTCCGTGCGAGCTAATTCAGTCCTATAATTACAATAATTCTGTTGTTTTTACTCTTGTCTTACACAAATCCATTTCCAGTCTGAATCTGTAATAATTCATATTCTGGAATGACAGCGCTGCTTTATTTTTCCCTTTTCAGGAAATTAAAAATAAGGACTAAATTAGTGCAACCCCTTGTATTTACTGGAGTTTTCTAACTTGTCCTTATTATAACTCGACCATGAGCGGATACCGTTGGTAACAATTCAGCATTTCTATGTTCAGTCTTTGCAATTTGAACTTCTTTTTTGTTATATGCGTCTACAATATTATATAAGATATTGTTTATTGCACTAGGCATGAGCGGTCTGCCGGACTTTGCCATGAAAATGAATCCTTTATAACCGTCTATCTCAACATCTTTTCCTTTTTGAAGCATAAAGTTTAATTTCTTTTGTTCTTCAAATGCTCTTTGTACATCTGATGTCATAGGGATAGTTCGGATTCCAGAATCCGTCTTTGGCGTGGAAATATGGAATTTATAGCCATCTCCTAAATCTTTATAAATCAACTGATGGTCAATACTTACCGCTTTTGTTCTGACATCTACATCTTCCCAAGTCAATCCAATCAGTTCTCCGCACCTTACACCAGTTCCTAACATGATTCTGAGCATTGGATAGTAGGTGTTGTATACTTGATTATTTTTCACAAATTCCAGCATTTTTTCCTGTTGTAAAACTGTTAAGGCAATACGTTCTTCTGCCTGTCTACCATAATCACTGATAGAAAACTTTGCCGGATTTTTGCGGATAATATCATCATCAACAGCCATTTCCAGTGCCGGATAAATCATATTGTTAATAAATTTTATTGTAGAATATGCGTATCCTGCTTTAGAAAGTTTTGAGTAAAACGATTTGATGTGTGATGGTAAAATCTGAACAACCTTGATGTTTCCAATTTCATCTTTGACACGATTCTCCCATGTTTTCAGATAATTTGCTCTAGTGGATTCTTTCAGCTCCCTAGTAGACATATATCTTTCAAACAATTTATTAAGAGTAAGTTTTTTGATTGCTCCATCAGTTAAAATGTTATCTTCCAAGTCTTTTGCAATCTGCTTTTCCTTTTCCCTTAATTCCGGTAAATCCTTTGCATATACTGTCAGACGTTTTCCACTTCTTATATCTGTATAACGGTAACTATATCTACCATCTTTACGCCAGCTTTCGCCCTCTCTTAATTTTCTTCCTTTATGGTCTTTTCTGCTATTTGCCATGAGAAACATTCCTTTCTGTAATAGCCCCCTTTTTTGTTCTCATGACGTGGTTATGTCTATAAATATTATACCATATATCACAAGAAACATAAATGAAAAAGGGTGTTATTCTTCCAGATATGAGAGGTAATTTTTAACTTTTTCTACCGAATAAAGAACCCTACGTCCAATCACAATTTTTGCTCCTGCCTGTTCTCCAATCTTTCTTGCAGTAGCATGACCACAAGATAACATTGCAGACAATTTATCTATATTTACCGTTATCGGCTGTGAGGTTGGTCTTTCTTTTGTTTTGTTCATCTGTCAGCCCTCCTTTTACCGACCTGTATTATCGTCATTTTCTGCACACCAGTAAAAGTATCACTCTCCTTTACCATGTGCTTTTTACAAGCAATCAGACGGCTTCGGCAAGCTCCGCTGGTATCTCAACCATTCCCATTCCTGTGGGCTGAACCGTGTCATACGGGTGTATCATTATCCTGTGTTGCAGGTCATGGCAGAACGACTTTTCCAACGGTCGCTCCCAGATCATTGCATGAATCGCTATCTCCCGATTGGAAAAGTCACGGCGTACAACCTCTGATGGCTCACTGCAAGCACAAACGTATCTGACTGCTTTATTCACTTGTCAAAGAACTGTTAGGCTCTTGTCAGCCTGTATCAATTCATTTTTACAAATGGACTGATACAGTATGATAAGAAAAAGCGGAACAGGAAAGAGGGGAGTTTGTTAAATCATGCTCCGCTCAAATATTACTTAATGTTCGTCTATTTCAAATTCACATATCATTTTCAAAAGGGCTTCTCTGATACGTCCCTTTAATTCCATATCAACCACAATGTATACGTTGCCGTATTCATCGTAAAACGGGCGTAAACAGCATTTTGATATGTAGGCTTCATAGAACAGCAACAGCTTTTCTATGGCGTTTTCGTTACCGTCCACGGCTGATGATATGAGAAAAAATGATGGAAGTGTGTGTTGCTTATTCTTCATTTGTTTTCTTCTCCTTTAACTGCTTTCTGATTTCTTCAAGTGAATTTCTTCTGTGTCTGTATGATGTGCTTCGGTTGATATTCAGCTTTTCGCCTATCTCCGAATCACTCATATCCAAGAAGAAAAACATCAATACAATGTTTCGGCTCTGCTCCGGCAACTGTTTCAGTGCTTCTGCAAGTTCTTCATCAAGTACACGGATTTCTGTACCGCACACATCGAACGTTGTATATTCACTTTCGTAATCGTCCCATACAATCAATTTCTCAACAACAATCTCTGGAAGCTCACAAAAGGATACTTCCTTTGCCTGTCGTCTGGCTAATTCCTTGCGGTAGTTACGGACAATGCCTTTCACAACCTTTTTGAGCTTACAGTCAAACTGACACTGTATTGTCTTTTGGAAGTCTGATGGTTTCAAAATCACACCCCCTTTCGCTATGAAGTGAAAAGTATGTATCCCTCTTTCCGCACCATATCTGTACGGCAGGGTGTGATTTGTTGCAGGATTGAAAAAATTTTTTGTAAATATGAAAACAGCCTATTTGCACCAATAACAAATAGACTGTTTTTAAAACATCTGATATATGAGTTTTTAATTCATGTTCAAGGACTGATGATGTACTAAGAAAAAGACGGAATAAATTCGGTTGTCGGTATAGATTGCCTGTTTTACTTAGAATCACAAATTGCTCCTTGACCCGAGCAAGCCTGTGAAAATAGAAAAAGGACAGCTCTGGTTATACCAAAACCGTCCTAATATTTTTGGACATTATAAAACAGATTACCCACAGAACGGTTTTTTTTATTTACCGAACGAGGTAATATTTTTATCGAATTCATAGTGCATATAATATGAGTTTTTAACACATTCTAATCACATGACATGAAGTATAAACTCATGCTAGGTGATTAAAAATGAGAAAAAAGAAAGATACACACAGCTTTGATTTTCGTCCTTTAGGACTGGCAATCAGAGAAGCCAGAGAAAAAGCAGGGCTTTCCAGAAATGATTTAGGTGATAAGGTCTTTTACGGAGAACGTCATATCGCAGATATTGAAAATATCGGGAAACACCCTAGCTTTCAGTTATTCCATGATTTAGTTACCATGTTCAATATATCTGTTGACGAGTATTTCTATCCAGCGAAGAATGTTGAAAAAAATACAGCCCGCCGTCAGATAGATTCGTCACTTGATTTATTGAGTGATAACGAATTAAAAATTATTCAAGGTACGATTGACGGTATCTTGAACAGCAGAGAGAATAAGAAGTGATTTGCTTCTTATTTTCTCTGTTTTTCTATACAGATTCTTCAACATTTATTTGTTGATCTGCTCCGCAGGTAACAAATAAGAGCCGACAATCTATAAGTTACAATAACTTACAAATTATCGGCTCTGCGTCTTTGCGTCTGGCTCTTTGATGATTTGTATTTTTTTACTTTCCGCGAATAAAATGGAAATCGCAACAATTAGCGCCTTCCCCGATTGTTCCTAACCTTTCAAATCTAATTTTGGGTTTATATCCTGCAAAGGCAGTTACATCACTCTGGCAAAACACCGTGCACAATTCGGGACAACAATATTTTTCACACATTTCTTTATAAATACAGCGAACTATGTCAAAATGGATTTCTTTGTAATCATATCTTCTCCATTTCACCGTAAAACCTTCTATTGGATATTTTTTCTTCATGTGTGATTTAGCAAACATCTTGAACAAACTATATGTAAAAGGCATTTTTGTAAGCTTGGTATTTTCTTTTGCTTTATAGTTAGCATTGCGTTGTATTTCTTCATGAGCAACCGCAAGTGCTTTTTCTTTGGTAAAACCGTTTTCTATGAGGGTTATATATACACCTATTGTTGGTAGTATTCTGTTAAAAATATGCTCGTTCATCTCGTCATTTTCAAATCTTATTTCATATTTACATAGGTCGGTATATTTTTGACACATTAAAGAATAAAGCAACTCAGCTTGTTTTTTCCCGTATTCTCTTGATAAATCATCATATAAAAAATTCAAATCCGTTTCCTTATAATCCAAAATTAGCATCTCCGTTTCATACAATATTTAGTTTATCTCGATTATCAATAACTGTTACTTTCAGATACTTTGCTTTAATCAATGTTTCCCGCTTGCACTTCGGACAGCTGTCTCTTATACACATCTCCGAGCCCACGAGACGGAGCTACATCTCGTA
>ERZ1027077.16-NODE-16-length-80372-cov-31.700960_pt1 | contig 80372 bp, 95 predicted proteins | sample MGYA00519280_ERZ1027077 | MGnify/ENA primary metagenome ERZ1027077 (study PRJEB26926, sample SAMN06164528) | human gut metagenome | biome: ENVO:00009003; feature: ENVO:2100002; material: ENVO:00002003 | host: Homo sapiens | place: USA | collected 2012 ... | reverse complement strand
GCAACTCCGTACAGACCATTGACGGCGTTTGTCCCTATAACTCCGCCTACGGGCTTGGCTGCAAATGTCTGCCCGACCTTATCTCCTGTCCCGCCGGACAGGTCGGTGTCGGCGAAAGCTGCGACGAAATGTATGCTTCCTGCGAATGCGACCCCGCTCTGGTTTCCTGTTCGGCCAAAGAGAACGGTACTGGCGCTTCCTGCGGCGGCAGATACGAAAGCTGCGTCTGCAAGCCGGAATACCAATATACTTCTTCCAACTGTTCTTATCCGCGTTCGGTATCCGGGGACAGCTGCGGCGGACAATATACCGACTGCGTCTGTCCGGCCGGGGTTGACGAAGGGCCGTACGGCTGCGCCGAATATTATCCTTCGCCATGTTCCTCGGTCTGCAAGGTGGCCTACTCCGACAACTGCCATATCCGGGAAAGCGTGAACGTTCCCTATTACTGCGAAAAATACTGGGACGACTGTCCTTCCAAATGTGAAGTTGCCGCCGCCGACAACTGTATCAACCGTACCGCCGTATCGACGCCTTACGGCTGTGAAAGCTATTACAGCGACTGTTCTTCAAAATGTCAGACGGCTTACGGCGACAACTGCCGGAACCGGGACAACAACAGCTGTCCTTACGGCTGCCAGTCCTATTGGGGCGACTGTTCTTCCAAGTGCCAGACCTGTTATGCCGACAACTGCCGGAACAAAACGGCGGTTTCGGTGCCGGCCAACGCCCACTGCACGTCCTACTACTCCGACTGCTCCTCCAAATGTTCCGCCTGGAGCTGTGACTCAGGGTACTACAAGTCGGGAAGTTCTTGTTACAAGTCTTCGTCTTCCGGCGGAAGCTCCGGAGGTTCGACGGGAGGTTCTACTGGCGGTTCGACAGGGTTCAACCGCTGCGGCGGCGGCATTAAAGGCAGCCATTGTTACTGCACCGGCGGTACTCACAGCAGATATCAACCTGCACATCCCTGTATCCAGCAAATGCGTTGATAAACAAAAGGCTCTCTTTCCGAGAGCCTTAATTTTTACGCTTCGATTTCTTTTTTATGAAAGTGCATGAATACCACCGGTTTGATGCCGGTTTGGTTATAGATACGTTTGCGGATTTTGGCACTGATATATTCCTTAACCGCGCTTTCCCGATGGTTGAGTTTGATTGCCTCTTCGGGAATCGCTTTCAGCATATCGGCGCGGATTTCTTCAGCCAGTTTCGTCCAAGTTTCCTCATCCAGAATATCTATCGAAGATATGTCCAAATACTCGGGCTGCCAGTTTTCATTCAGAACCGCGGTTATAAAGACGCTGCCGTTATAGGCGATACGTTTGCGGTTTTTGACCAGCTGCGAATTGATTGAGGTTATCTGATTGCGGTCTACTCCCAAAATGTCAGTCGGAACTTCGCCGACAGTTTCGATTTTGTCGCCGTTCAAAAGCAAAACATCACCATTGCGGGGCATTACCACGTGACTGATGCCGCAGCTTTTAGCAAAACGGCTGTGCTCACGGATAACCCGTCTTTCGCCGTGTACGGTTATCAGGACATTCGGTTTGAGAATTTCGTACATCTGGCGGGTTTCCTTTTTGCCCCCGTGGCCGGAACAATGCACCAGATATTCTTCTTTGCTGATGACCTCTACGCCCTGATCGCGCAGTTTTTCCTGCATGCGTTCAATTTTTTTCTCATTGCCGGGAATAATTTTGGAGGAAAAAATGACCGCGTCGCCGGGACAGAGAATCATATCCTTATTTTCACGGTTGACAATACGGGTCAGACCGCTGCGGTAATTTCCCTGCGAACCGGCGCAGATATACATGATTTCATCATTGGGAATTTCCGCCGCGTCCTTGGCGTTGACGTACGGCGGCAGATTTTGCAGATAGCCGCAGTCTTTGGCCATCTTAAGGTTCTGATTGAGGCTCATGCCGGCGACAACCGGCGTGCGCCCGGCCGCATGCGCGGCAAGAATAAGACTCTCCAGCCGAACGACATTGGAGGCGAAGCAGGTGGCGACCAGTTTGTTCTTAAAAGTCGGCACCAGTTTCATCAGGCTCTCGCGCACCTGCATCTCGGTCGGCTGTTCCTCGGTGTCGAGCAGATTGGTCGAATCGCAGACAAAAGCCTCTATGCCTTCGGCGGCAAAATCCTTAAACGACTGATAGTCAAAAGGAAGCATGCCGCAGCTGCCGTCGTCAAAGCGCCAGTCGGTGGCATGGACGACATTGCCGTAGCGGGTTTTAATTAACAGCGCCGAGTTTTCAAGCGTCGAGTGCACCAAAGAAGCAAATTTGACCTCAAAATTCTGCAGTTTCACGGTTTCGCCGTCATTGACGACGTTAATCTGCGGCTCTTTTTCAAGCTTATAGTCCTTAAGCCGGGAGACGATATGCGCGGCAGCAAACGGCGTTGCATAGACCGGACACTTCAATTTCGGCCAGATGTGGGCAACGGCGCCGAAATGATCTTCGTGCGAGTGGGTAATGAACAAGCCCTCAATATTGTCAATTTCGCCTTCCAGCGCTTCCGGCGAGGCGAAGCCCAGCTCCATGCCCGGAAAATCGTCGTTAAAAAATCCGTATCCGCAGTCGACGACGATTAATTTGCCGTCCGCGGCGTAAACATACATATTATAGCCGACTTCTTCGGCTCCGCCCAAAGCGATAAAATACAAACCTTCCTTATCAAAACTACTCATTTATTTTCTTTTTCCTTCAAATAAAATATATCCCCGGCATAAATTTTCTCAATGCCGGACGGGGTTTCCAGCAGCAAAACGCCGTTTTCGTCTACCCCGGCAAATTTTCCGGTTTTCCGTTCCTTTTCCATATTGACGGTTATTCCGGCTCCCAAATTTTTGGCATGTTTCAGCCAGTTTTCCCGTATCGGAGCAAAGCCTTCGTTCTCCCAGCAATCCAGATTGCGGTCATACGCCCGGACAAAGGCATGCAAAAAGGCCGTCCGGTCGGTTATTACGCTGGCCTGTTTAAGCGAAACGACCGGATAAAGTATGCTGTCGCACTGCGGCGCGGCAACAATATTAACGCCGACGCCGACGACCAGATAGTTTCCGGCGGCCTTCTCCAGCAAAATTCCCGAAACCTTTCCGCCCCCGACCAACACGTCGTTTGGCCATTTCAGGCAGACATCAGCCTGCGGCGCGAGCTCCCTTACCGCCTCAAGCAGGCTTAATCCGACGACAAAAGTCATCTGTCCCAGAAGCTGCGGTGCGACTTCTAGTCCGAAAGAAACAAACAAATTGCCTTCAAGACTGACCCAGCCCCTGCCCCGGCGGCCGCGACCCGCATTCTGCCGGCGGGCGGCAACCATAAACCTTTTGCCGGAAGGCGCCGCGGCGCAAAGCCTTTTTACTTCATCATTGGTGCTGGAAGTTTCTTCCAAATCCACCCACTGCCAATTTGCAAATTCTGCCATTCCTCTTCCCTAAAAAATCGTTACCAGCATAGCTTCGACGTCGTTCATCAGATATTTGGGGTTCAATATGGAAATAAGCACCAGAATCAGATTGACGGTTAAACATATATACACCCCTTTGTCAACGCGGTCAAAGGTATTCGTACGCGTATCGAAATATAATGCCTTGATAACGTTCAGATAAGCGTAGACCAGCATCAGCACCGCCAGCAAAACGACAAAAATTGTCGTATAGGCGCCCTGAATGACCAAATTGTTGACTACCGAAAGTTTGCCCAGAAAACCCAGCATCGGCGGCGTCGAAATCAGCGAAATAAGAAAGACCAGAAAGCCGGCGGCAATGTAAGGGCGCACTTCTGACAGGCCGGATACGCTTTCCAGTTCCATCAGATAAACGCCGCGGCTCCGCATGCCCAGAAACGAGGTGTATATGCCTGACATAGCCAGAACATAGACCAGCATATAGACAAAGCTGCTCAAAACCGAGTTGTCGTCAAAAGCGGCCAGAGACAAAGCGATGACGCCCAGATGATATAACGTGCTGAAGCCGAACAGGCGGCGCATATTGGTTTCGGCATTGGCTCCGATGACGCCGAAACCGACCGAAAGCAGCGCAAAAGCAACCAGCACGGGCTTCAATACCGGCCAGACCGGAAAAAACGCATTCAGTACCACGTCCGTCAGACAGGCGACGCAGGCAAACAGGGGAACAATGGTCAAAAAGCCGCTGACCGGCAATATCGCCACGCCGATAACGTCAATATACCAGAAATGAAACGGAACCAACCCCAGCATAAACAGCAGCGGCAGAAGAACCATTGCCGCGGCGGCATAGTCGGAAAAAGACAGTTGCGCCGTCCGGCTGAAATACTCATAAGCAGCGGCATATTCCAAACTGCCGGCACGCATAAAAATCAGAACGCAGCCGCAGGCAAAAAAAGCGGCAAACAACAAAGCAAAGCACAAAAAACGCCAGGCGGCATCACGTTTTTTCTTTTCTTCGTCATCGCCGAGGCGTATGAGAAACCAGTTGAGCAGAAAAGCGCCCTGAAGCCCGACAAAGAGCGCCGCAAAGTTCAAAGCGGAGATTGCCAGCGACAGAAGCAGAACCTCCAGAAGCATGAGGCTGTAAAACGACCAGCTGGAATAGTTCTTGTTCAGAAACCATTTGCAGGACAAATATGCCCAGGCCAGCGTAAAAAGACAAATAATGATTTTAAACAGGCTGGTATAAGGGTTGTTTTCAAAAATCGGCGGCAGCCAGCTTCTGTTGTAAAAGACAACGGTTGTCAGCAGCGTAAAGGCCAGAAAAAACTTTCCCAGCGTATAAAAGGTTTTCGGCGTGTTTTCGCTCCGGAAAAGACGAACCAGCGCCATGACAAGCAAGCCGGCGGCCAACGAGATTTCGGGAAGAGCGGCAATATAATTGTGAATCATCAGTTTCCTCCCTTAACCACAAACCACAGCGGATTGACAAAAGTCAGCAGCAAAAAGCCGCAGACCAGCAGCAGAACGCCGTAAGCCCTGGCCGAGATGTCGGCGGCGCAGGGTTTGTCGGGAACGACACAGCTGTTGTCTTTCAGGCGGTAGAGTTCCTGCAGCAGCGCCGCGGCAATCACAATCAGCGAAAAGACGACCAAACTGCCCATTTTAATATTTTTATCCAGCAAATCGGCGACCAAAACAAAATTGTTAAGAAACATCGAAGACAAAGGCATGCCCACTGCCGCCAGCACAAAAAACGAAAAAACCAGCGACGCGCGCGGCAAGGCGCAGAGAATGCCGGCGGAGCTGATTTCCATACATTCCTGCTGTTTATCCAAATGGTTGGAAAGCACCTCCAGACCGGCGGCGATAATCAGGAAAGAAAACAGGGAGTAACCGATGTTCTGCAAAACCATGTCCGTCGGCAGAAAAGCCGCCAGCAGGTATATGATATAGCCAACAGTCATAAAAGAAAAAATCTTGTACTGAATATCTTTGTTTATCAGTCCGATTAAGGCGATAAAAACCATTGAAATAACGCAGACAATTTCAAGAATTATCATAAAATATGACAGTACGCCCGGAACCGTCTTCGGCCAGAAGCGAACGAAACCGTAAACACCGGTCAGCGGGATGACGTTGGTAATGATGAAGACCAGCGGATTGCGCAAACCGGTGCTGATGGAAGAAATCCAGTAGTGAAACGGCCAAATCGGTATCCGGGACAGAAACGATACGAATATTGCGCCCCAGACGAAAATTTCCAGCCGCATGTTCAGGTTTACCTGGCTGACGGCATTCAGGGCAATATTGGCGCTTCGGTAATTGTACAAAATGACCGTGGCAAAGAACAAAAAGATGGCGCCAAGCAAATTATAAATAAAAAAGCGGGCCAGCACCCCCTGCTTTCTGATACCGCCGAACATGCCGATAATCATAAACAGCGGCAGCAGCATCGCTTCGAAGAAGATATAAAAAGAGAAAATGTCCGCCGCGGCGAAAAAACCGGTAATCATACTGACAAACATCAGGGAAAAAACCATCAGCGCCTTGCCGTCTTCTTTGTTGTGTCTGGCGCCGAACATACCGATCAAAACGGCGGCGTGCACGGCCGAAATAAGCAGCAGAGAGAAAACGTCCATTCCCAGAACGATGCTGATTTTTGGGTTTTCAAGCCATTCGTAGCGTTCAACCATCTGCAGCCCCGGCGCCGAAACGTCCAGCAGCGCAAACATCCGCCAAATGACCAGAAGATTGGTCATGATTGCAAAAACGCTGACATTGAAGACATTGCGCCCGTGCGTCTTCTCGTCGTCTTTGGCCGCCAGCGCAAACAGCAGTCCGATAAAAGGAATGGCAATAATTGTCGACAGAAAGTTAAAAGAAGCAGCCATCAACCGTTCACCTTTACATAAACAGCCGCCGCCGCAATCAGCAAGCCGGCCGAAACATACAAAAGACTTCCCGCCCAGGTGCCGGTATGCATCCGGTCCAGAATGCGGACGAGCAGTGCTGTGCCGCCGCTCAGTGAAGACACTATCGTCCGTTCAATAATCAGAAAGTCGATGGTCAGCCACAAAATGCGGCCGAGAATTTTAACCGGCGCAACCAGCAGCGTTTCATACATATCGTCAAACCAATCGGCCTCCTGAACAGCTTCCGAATCATAAAGCCGCCTGAGCCGGCGCAGCGGGCCGGAAAACAAAACCAGCAGAAAGGCCGCATAAACATACCAGACGCCGGCATGATAAAATCCGCTCTGCAAAATCATGAAGACGACGGCCGCAGCAACAGGAAACAGAAAGAGCAGCGGCGGATTTTTCAGAAAAGCCCAAACCCGCTCGTCCGCATTCGTCTTTCCCAAAAATATCTGATACAAAACATGTGCCAGCGCCGTCAACAATACGACCGCAAAGACGTAAACCCACCGTTCGTTTTGCGGCGCGGCCGCCTCTGTTATTCCCTGAACCAAAGCAAACGTCAGCAGCAATGCAAGCACAAAAACCGTTTTCAACGGACGGGCAAAATCCCCCATGTTGGAAACAAAAAGTTCGTTTGAAGCCGAAACGGCGGTCATCATCCATAATATATTCAACAGACTGCCAGCCAACAAAAGCCCGGGCAGAAGCTTCAGCAGCGGATTCAGCCCCAGCGAGAGCAGTCCGACCATCAGCGCGTAGAACATCAGGTTAAAATAAAGCGCCTTATCCTTGAGATTATCAATGCTTATGGCGCCAACAAAGGCCCAAAGCAGCGTCAGGCCGCCAAAAAGCTCCAGCGCCACCGGAGCATACGCGACGTTGCCCAGCAAAGGATAGGCTTTTATCAGCAGCAAAATGCCGATGAGCGGCGTTGCGCAATAGGAAACGGAAAAAATACGGTTAAAGCTCAGGCCGGCAAGATTAAGGAAGCCGCCCTGAAACAGAAACATTCCCGATTTGATAAAAGCGCAGAACAACAGAAGGCCGACGGTCAGTTCCGGATATTGTCCGGGCTGATGATAACCGGACAACGCCGACAGGCTGATGCTGCCGGTTTGCTTCCAGATTAAGGCAAAGAGGGTAAACAGTCCCATATCGGCCAGCAGATTGTAAAAGACGTAGCGGCGCTTGCCTTCTATATCGTTAATCATAAACAGGCAGAGAACATCGGCAATGCAGACCGCGGTCAGCAGCTGCATGAAGTTTTGCGCGCAGATAACCAGAATAACCGCCGCCAAATTCAAAAGCAGCAGGCCGTTAAGGCGCAGTTTATCGGCCTCGGCTTTATAAAAGGTATTGTAAAACACCGATATTCCCGTCAACAGGACGAAAGGAGCAGCCAAGCCGTAAACAGCCGCGTCAGTATTCAAATTGACATCTATCCGCATCAGAGACGTGTCTATCCAATGAAACGCGAATGTTTCAACGATGCCGAGCCGTCCGTTTTCCCAGAAATTGAAACCCAACAGCGCCAAAATGCCGAGCAGCAAAAAAGACCACAACCGTTCATAACGGGCTTTGGCTGCCGCCTCGGCGGCAAAACCGGCGGCAATCAGACTGAAAAACAGGTTTGCAATCATTAAAAATCATCCATATAACGCTCAATTGCTGTCAATATAACAAAAAATAAGGGCATTTAAAGCCCTTATTTTACCTGCATTGTGTATAAGTAAGCGGCGTCAGGCGCTCTTGGCAGCTCCCAGAGATTCCAAACTGCGGACAATGCGCACCGGAACTTTGTATTCGCGCGCAACGTCGTCATCTTCAATCTCAACCATTAAAACTTCATCTACCGACTTAAGAGGCTGGCGAGCCGCCATATTAATGGCGTCAAGCAGGACCGCGCTCTCGCGGCTGCGGTAAAGCAGAGCCTGCGCGCCGCCGTCATAAACCAGACGCGGATTTTCCGGACCGCCTTCACGATACTTTATAATGATGAGAATTTCGCCGGCGCCGTTCTGTAAGATATCGTATCTGCCTTCCTGCTCTGAATTAATATCCTTAACCATATTTACCTCTAAACTCGTGTTTTATCAAAATTTAGGGGAATGCTAACATATAATTATTAACAAATAAACTACATTTTGAAATTTTTTAACTTTTTTTATTTTTTTTGTTGACTATAAATTTTTTATCGACTATGTATACTTCCGTTGTCGTAAACGACGGGTGCGTAGCTCAGCTGGTAGAGCATTTGACTTTTAATCAAAGGGTCTCGGGTTCGAATCCCGACGCGCTCACCAATTAAAAAAGTCTCTGCAGAAATGCAGAGACTTTTTTATGCGCTGAGACTTAGGAAATCAGGGGATTTGAGAGATTTGAAGGCGGGATTTTAGTCTAAGGAGTCCCGCCTTAAAAAGCTAAATTTCGGTCTAAATGGGCAAAAAGTCTACGTTATGTAGGGACACCTTAGACAGTGTCCCTACATCAGATTTGTTGGTGTTGAGGGTAAAATGGTTAAAATCGGTTTGTGAGTAAAAACTGCTTGGCAGTCGGCTGAAAACATAGGTTTTCACGAACTTTTGCATCAAAAAGCCCTATATTTAATTATGATTATATATTGACCGATTTCTGGATTATGATAAGATTTCGATAAATCAATCAAATAAGGAAATTTATTATGAATAAATTTAACTGGACAATTGCCGCCTCAACAGCTGTTATTTTACTTTCCTCTTGTGGAAATGATTATAGTAATGTTGCTTCATATACAGTTGAAAAACAGGAATGTATGCAGCCATTCAAGTGTTCTTTTGTTATCCGGCTAGAGAACAAACTTTCCGAACAAGACCTGACATTAATGTCAAACAAGATAAGAGATGATGCTCCGACTGTAGATAATCTTTTTATAAATTATTATCTTCCCTGTATGGAAGTTGGTAATGGGGCATGGGCAGCCGCCAGATTTACACCAGAATTTTCCCTCAACATCCAGGATTATATGCTAGAAAACAATCCTGCCTGTAAGGATAAGAATGGTACGAATATATAGCAGCGTGCAAAAAACTTCAGGTTTCCCCCTTTACTTATTTAAAATATCCTAAACAATTGTTGATTTGCAAATTGGGCGTATCAAAGGCATCCCAAGCCTCATTGGTAAGCGTATTGCCGTGGGTGATGCGTACGGATAGCCCCAAAATGCCAAGCTGCAGATAAGCCATGTTGACACACAGTTGGTCAATATCCGTTGCCGTAATCAACAGTTTGCCGCCGAGATTGTTTAACTTCTGCTTTTGCAAATGGCGGATCAGGCCAATGATCATTGCTCCGGAGCCGCAAGCAGGTTCGGCAACTTTAACATAAGGTTTCTCCGGCGGCAGACCGTCGCCGAAAGTGATGGCTGCCATAAACTCACAGATATGAACCGGCGTGAAAAACTGCCCGTGAAAGTGCTTATCGAGCCGCATTTGCCCGAAATAACGGCCGAGATAGTCATCCGGCTGCCAAGCCAGAAGCTCGGACAATGCCTTAAGCATATTTAAAATAAGGACTATCTGCGGCTGTTTGTAATATTTTTCCCGCTCGTGATATTCGGTATGGCATTGTTCGTATTTGGGCATATAGCGTGCCAGCAGCGGTTCCTGCATGCCGAAATTATGAACAATGCACCGCCCCATCAGGCAGAAATCGTCAAAAACGGTATGCAAAGCCCGGTTACTTTCTGCAGATAGCCGGTCAAACATTTTGAAAAATTCGGCTTCTTTGGCCGAACCGCCGCCATAAATGAATGTATCTTCAGCTGGAGCGTTAGGTTTCGAAGCTAGTGCTGAAAGACGCCGAACTTCAGGCTCCGGCACAGAATGCGGTGGAAACCGAACGGCAGGCGCCTGAAGTGTCGAAAGCGTGAAATCAAAAGCAAGCTGGTCTGACATTTTGTACCCTCTCTCTATATATAAATTAAGTGTGAGGGTTGCTTATGCGTCAGCATTAGTCCAGTTGTTTATCGGGCTTTCCCCTGAAACTGCCGCAAAATTGAAATCCTTGCAAACCAACGCATTGCGGAAGCCCCCTCCCCGGGGGAGGGGAGTTTTTTCTGAAAAAAGGAAACAAAAAACCCCGGAAGAAACCGGGGTTTTGAGTCTGTGGTGGGTTAATCGAATTTTTGTTCGTTATAGGAAAGACCGAGAATTTTATAGACTTCGCGCATCTGGGAAAGAGAAAAACGCTGTGACAGGCAATCATGCAGGCGCCAAAACATTTGTTGTGCCAATTTGTAATCGGCGGCGGCCTGTTGACTGGCAAAAGCCTGCCCATAAAACTCCTTACACTGGAAAGTATCGCGGTCAATTTTATACGGTTGCCCCCAATCGTTGACAGCAGTTATATAAAAACGGCCGATTTTGGTGATTTTCAGAGATATGCCTTTCTGACGGCTGTCATTGGGTTCGATCCAGATTTCATCATTAAGTGCATAAGCTTCTAACATATTTTTATCTCCTGTGTTTGAATTGGGGAGCGGCACAGTCCGCTCCCGTGCGGTTGGGTTTAGTGTTGTTTCGGCGTGAAGCCGAGTTTTTGCATTTCAGAAAGAATGAGGGCATCCACCTTTTGGGCAATCTCAGCAAAGCGTTCAACCAAGAAAGCATTCATTTTGACATCCTGACGCTCACGGTAAAAACGATCGCATTCTTCCTGATTCTGAATGTCCGGCGCTTTGACAAAGGTTTTGCTGCCGCTGGAGAAGCAGTTAATAAGGATTTCCTGATGATAAGGCCCTCCAAAAGACGACGTATAAGGCTGATAGTTGACGTCAAACCCGCCGCCGGCATATTTGAATTCCACATCATTTTTCATTTTATGTTCCTTTCTTAAACTTCGGAGCAACCCCGTGTCGCCCCTTGATGTGTTTGTTTTTGCTTAATATTTCGGATAAGTCCAGTTATTTGTTGCAAAAAATGTTCTTTTTCTGCGAATAAAAACAAACCCCGGAAGAAACCGGGGCTGTTCGTCGTGGAGCTGATGCTAAACAGCCCTACACGCTTATTTTATATCACTGATAATTTTTCCTTTAACCTGACCAATTCCGGTTAAAGACTTTAATTCAGGATTGCCTTTGCATTTAAAATCGCCACCGACTTCCCGGAGTGTTCCGCTTAAAGACACTAAATTATTATTTCTGCAATCCATATCTTCACCGATTTTTACAGGCGCGCCCTCAAGAGAAGTTAACTCATTATATGAGCAATCACAGCAGAAGCCAACTTCTCTGGGGCCGTTTTGGAGAGATTTTAACCCGTTGTTGCTGCAATCAAAATTATATTTGATTGTTTCCGGAGCATAATCCAAAGATTTTAACCGGTTATTGCAGCATATGAAATCTCCAAGGACTTCTTTAGGGCAACCTTTTAAAGAGGTTAACTCACTATTTGAGCAGTTGATATCCCCTTTATAGATCGTCCTAGCAATATCAGTTTTTCCTTTGGTAACCCTCCACCAATAGCCAAACTCACCCGGCTTATATTTGGAATATGTTACATTCAACATTGTTTCTGTTTTCATTTTGACGCTCCCTATTATTTAAGTTCTGAAACGACACCGCGTCGTTCCTGGATGTGCTTGTTTTTTGCTTAATATTTCTGATAAGTCCAGTTATTTGTTGCAAAAAAATGTTCTTTTTCAGATAAAGAAAATATGCGCTTGCAAGTTACGGAAACATAGGCTAGACTGGCGATGTTTGGTTGTTGGAGTTCGCCAACTCCGCTATCAATAAAAATATCCTAACGGAATGGATATATTCCGTCAGCCTTTAAAAGGCATATATCTCGACTTGATGTAAGGTCGGGATGCTTCCGACTATACAACAGACATAATGTCGGAGGTTTTGCCGACGATATTACGTTAAAGGTCGGAGGATCATTTTTAGGATAGTGATTTTGGCGACATACCCGACCACCTTTCAGGTGGTCTTTTTTTTGAAAGGAAATGTCGTGCAAGAGCTGTTAGAATTTATTTCCACGGAATGTCAGATAAAACTGAGCGAGAACCTGCACTGGGCCAGGAGAGAACACCTGTTGAGTATTGAAGACGCCGCGAAAAAAGCCGGATGCAGCGTGGAAGACATTGACGCGCTGGAAACCGGACGCAAAGGGCTTGACCTGACGCTGGTTTGCAAGCTGTTGAAGCTTTATAAAGAAAAACTGTATATTAATGTGGAGAGCTACAATGACTGATATGCCGATTTATTACGCTAGTGAGCTCAACCCTGACACCTGCCTGAATATTGCCATGTTTCTTTTTGCAACCCGGCGAAACAGAGGACTGACAATTACGGAAGCAGCGGTGCGTACCGGCCTGTCCGTTAAAGATGTGGACGAATTGGAAACGCAAGCCGGGCAATATGATTTTGCAAAAATCGCGAAGCTGTTGGATTTATATAGGAAAAAGCTGCCGATGTCGGCAAAGGGCTTGAAACGAATGCCCAAAACGCTGGCAGGCAGATATTTTGAGGGTTAAAAGAAAAGCCTCATTGCTTTTGGGCAACGGGGCTAAAGCTTAACAAAAAGCAAAAGCCTTGTCTGCAAAAATGCAGCAAGGCTTTTACTTTGACAGAATTTAATAATTCTGATTGAACGGATGCGTGGGATCTCCCGGATCGTAATCCTGCGGTTCCCCCTTAATACCCAGTTTTCTGGTAATCCAGAGAACCGGATCAGCGACAACTGCTCCTATCAGACCGACGCCAATGAACCATCCGCGTTCCAAACCAGACATGTCTCTTTCGGTCAGCCCTTCTTTCAATAATTCGCAGAAGTAACCTCCTTCATCGTCATCATATTTTCCCATAATATTAAGTTTTAGGGGTTAGACAATTGAATTATAATAGAGATAATTGTTTACAGATGCATACGAATATTGGCTATAAAATAGTATTCCCGCAAAAAATGTCAAGCAAAATCAGATTTGGCAGCAAGCTTTATTTTTTGTTTTAGGATGTTGATTTTATTTCATTTATTTGCTGGACTTACACATTTGTTTCCGGCTTTGTATGTTTGTAAATTATACAAAGGGAGGAAAGAATGAAAACGATTACGGAAGAACGCAGAGTGGTGACGTTTGACGAAGCGGCAAGTATTCTGGGTTATACGCCCAGAAGCATCCGGGTGCTGTTCTACAAAATGAAAAAACAAAACGGTTCGGCGCCGAAAATTGTTAAAAAAGACGGCAGGACGGCATATTATGACCTCGACGAGCTTCTTCTGCACCTGCGCCCGCCGGTGCCGAAATGTCTGGTCGACACCAGCAAGGCGGCGAAAATCCTGAAAGTTACGCCTAACACACTGATCGGCTGGCGGCGCAACGACCGCCTCTCAGCTCGTCCGCCAAGACTTCCCTACGTTATGATACAGGGAATTTATTATTACCATTTGAACGATTTATCCGCTTATCAGAATGAACTGGATGTGCAATATTATCTGACTATGGCACAGGCGGCAGAAATCATGGATATGAGCGAAGAAGACCTTATCCACCTGACCAGAATGAAAAATAAAAAGGGAGAACATGCGATTGTATACCGGGTGGTGGACGGCGAATACCGCTACCGGCTCAAAGACCTGAATGTTTACAAGCGTAAATGCCTGAGCGGAAAGGCTCTCCGACTGCCGAAAATTGAAATGGACAGGCAACAGAAAAAATACGGTAAAATTACGGCAAAAACATTGAAAAAGGAATGGGTTACCGAACCAGAACTGGTAAAAATGCTTGGGGTATCGGTCAGCTGCCCGTCATTCTGGCGTACTTGGGACACAAACCACGGATTGCCGCCGAGAATAGCCTACCGCAAAGAGAACGGACGGCATTATTATCTCAAAAGCGATGCGCTGGAATATAAAAACAAAAGGGAAAAAGAGCCGGAAGAACTGGAGAAAAACGGTTATTGCACCGCGGAGGAAGCTGCCAAAATTCTGGAAACATATCCGGCAATGCTGGGGTACTGGCGGCAGGCTGACCGCAACCGCTATAAGCAAGACCGGATTCCCTACATTTGCCGCAGCCACCGGATATATTATCGGAGAAAAGATGTCTATGCTTACAAAGAAAAACTGGAGAAAGAGAAAAACGGAATTGCCCGGATATAAAATAACGGCGAAAAGCCGTTATTTTAATTGACTTATGGCGGAAAATCGGCTTAGATTCCATTGTCAAATAACATATAGGAGTTTTATTCATGAACAAAAACGAACTGATTGACAGCATGGCGGCTGAAGCCGGTATGACAAAGGCTGACGCCGGAAAAGCTCTGGATGCGTTCATCACTTCCGTTACCGCCGCTCTGAAAAAAGGCGATGAGATCCGTCTGGTCGGCTTCGGAACTTTCTCGGTTTCCAAACGTGCCGCAACAACCGCACGCAACCCGCGTACCGGTGCCGAAATCAAAGTTGCAGCGAAAAAAGTTGCCAAATTCAAGGTTGGCAAAAGCTTGCAGGATGCTGTAAACTAACAAATTTATCCCTAAAATAAGGCAGATATATAATCTGCCTTATTTTTTTATGTCTTTTGCATCAAATGGAAAACGGCATAAGACATAAAAGATTTTTATAAAACACAAGCGAAAAAACGGAAAAATACCGTTATAGCGTATTATTGTACGCTTTTTGAAAATGTTTCGCGGTGTGGGCAGATTTTGGCCAATGCGACGGGTATTTGCAGATTTTTAATTTCGAGATACAATAAAAAGTTCCGACGGAGAAAAGCCGGGACTTTCCTTTTTTAATGCAAAAAGATTATTGTTTTACACTCCCCAAAAAACAACCCCGGTTTTCAAACGGGGTTGTTAGAAGCAGCAAGAGATCAGTTGATGGAGATGCGGAAGCAGATATTGTCTGTGGGCGGGATTTCTTTCAGAACGCCGCAGGATGACAGGATACCGACAATCTCGTCCTTATCGCCGGACCAAGAGAGATAACACTCGCCGCTTTCGGCCAGATTGGCAGTCTCCTGCCGGTGATAAAAAACAACCCTATCATATCCGTCCGGTACCTCGGCCCAAGCGCAGGTTCGGCAACAGCGAAGTTCTGCGCCGCAAAGTAGCCGCTGTGGCGCAAAAGGCGGAAAGCGGCGTTGAGATTTTTCTTCTTGGGGAATTTTTGACAGATTGACATGAGCTTAACCTCTCAGCTCGTTAAGGTTATAGCCCATTTTTTCCAGTATCCAGAGCTTTTCGGTATCCGAGGCCGCATCTGCCCAGTCCATGGCACGGGAGTGGTTGAATATCGGGCCGTCTTCAATCAGATTTTCGGCTAACAGAATATTTGTCAGCGTGTCAATATCATTGTACAAGATTTTGATGAGCATGTCCTTTTTTTTCTTAGTCATTTGATTTTCCTTACCAAATCCGAAACGACACCGCGTCGTTCCTTATGCTTGGAGTTTTGCTTAATGTTTCGGAAATGTCCAGTTATTTATTAGCTAATTTGTTGATTTTATTGCACTTTTTAGCTGGACTTATGAAAATATTTCCGGCTTTGTTTGTTTACGGACGGCGATAGGCGTCGGCCGGGATAAACAGAACAAAGAAAGGAAAAGAAAATGTTAGAACGTGAACCCCTGCGAGAAACAATCAAAGCCTACCGCAACGGAGAATTTGACAAAGACAGAACAGGCAGCGACGCAAAGGTCAAAGACCTGTGGTGGGACTGGTTCTGCAAAGACAGCAGCCTGGGAAACAAAGGACGCAGCCTGCTGCAAAAGCTCAACCAGATTGCGGACAGCAAAAAAATTGACGCGGACAATACCTACGTTTGGTTCAAGAACCACTGCCCCTGCAACGGCAACCTTTACGACAGTATGTCAATCAGCGAGATTGGAACAAAACGCGTTATTTATTGCATTATTCCGAAGTCAGGACATAAATGCGACAACGGCAAAGCCCAGTTGTATGGCCCAAAGAACGATTTTGAAACTCCGATTGTCGAAGGAACGTGGAAAGACATTAAAGACTGGTTCCGCAACTAAGCGAAACAACCGCCTGCCCGAAAAGGCCGGCGGCTTTTTTGGGGAATATAACGCTGCGGCGTATTATTGTACGCTTTTGATAAATGTTTCGCGGTGCGGGCGGATTTTGACCGATGTGGCAAGCGTTTGCCGGTTTTTGATTCAGACGACGACAAAAAGAAACCCCGGCAGGAAATTTTACCGGGGTGGTTTTCATCTTCGACAATAACATTACAAGGGTATGATTGGCTTAAAAAAACAGGATTGTCCAGTCTTTTCTGCAAAAAAAATATTATTTTTACGCTGGACTTGTGAAACTGTTTCCGGCTTTGTTTGTTTACGGACGGCAAAGGGTGTCGGCCGAAACAGACAGAATAAGGAAAAGACAATGTATTGCAACCTGAACAAAGCTATCCCGGTTATTGAGGAAATGGTCAGCCGTCCGGGCGGCGCAACCATAAAAGAGATTAAAGACGTCCTGAAAATCAAACGTACCAAAGTGATGCTGCGGATACTCAAAAGACGAATGGACTTAGATCTGCTGGCCATGTTCAAGATGACGGCTGAAGAAATCAAAGACGATATGCCTTTAGAAAAATGGTAAAAAAGAAAGCCCCGGCAGAAACCGGGGCTTGTTTTGCATTACGGTTTGGGGCGGAGATATTCCAACCGCAGACCGCCGCAGGCAGCGGAACCCTCGGACGAGCTGCCCCAGTTTTCATAAGGGCTGGCCGAAGTGACCGTTCCGACACCGCCGGAATAGCCGGTTTTGCCGTTGCTGCCGTTGGCAGCCGTGAGGATTTGCAACACCTGAAGCGCCGGACTGATTTCATAAGTTCCGCCCGTACCGCCGCTGGTACCGCCTTTGGTGCCGCCGTTTGCAGTTATCATCAGAGTGCCGCCGAGCTTCATCCAAGCCGCAGTACCGTCAACACCTTTGGAAGTTATGGCTCCCCCGGCATAGAGCTCCACCTGCTGTTTGCGGGGATTGTAAAATACGAGCTCTACCGCAGCACCGGAGCCGCCGCAGGATCCCCAACCGTAGGAATTGAACCACCAGCTAATGCCGGAAGCCCCGGTTCCGACAAGGCAGACCTTGAAAACGCCTTTGGGAAGCTCCGCGGTAAAAGTATGCTCGCCGGAGGATTTGACCAGCACAGTCTGAGGTTTATAGGGATTTTTAATCCCGCCGCCAAGCGGCGTGAGAGAAGTACGAAGTACCATGATTGTTCTCCTTAAATTTAGGTTGCAAAAAAACACCACAGTTCCACGAGTGCGGAATCCATGGGATAAACGCGGCAAAAGCCGGTTTATGGGAAAACGAGCCGAAGCCCGAAACTCACAAAAAAAGCCCCGGACTCAGCCGGGGCAGGAAAATCAGAAGCAGACTTTGGCTTCTACCACCTCTAGCGCAGCATTGCGCGCCGTAAAACTTTGCAGCGGTATGGAAGCGGACACCGTCCCTGCCTCGTCAAGCAGCTCTGCCGTATAACGCGGAGAGCCAAGCGGTGCGGACGGATAGTGATAGAGATTGGCAAAATGATAGGTCGTGCGCTGGGATTGCCAGATCAGTTGAAGAATGACCGGTTCGGCATCGGTTTGCGGTTCAGCGACACGGCGAAGCCGGAGCTTATCGCCGGACGTGAGAGAGATAGACATTTCATTATTTTGTTTAGACATAGCTTTTCTCCTAAAAAAAGGCTCCGGGGTACACCGGAGCCGTCGAGGGTTAATCAAAAAGTTTGAAAGACAGCATGGCAACAGCGGCTTCCGTGATATCTGCCGCCTCAAGCACGGACGCATTGCCGAGATTGCCGTCTTCATCGCTGAGTTCGGCACAAAAGCAGCTGGTGCCGCCGCCGAACACAGGCTTGGGCGCGACGGTCAGATAGCCGATGCGTTTTTCGGAAGCGGCAACGGTAACCGAAACGTCATAGCGGGCGGTGGTGCAGCCAAGTTCTTCGGCAGTACCGGCCGGAACCAGCCGGATGGCAACGGGGGCTTGAATTTCAATATCATTTTGGGTCATTTTATTTTCCTTTACAAAAGCGGGTTAGATTTTTGCGGTGTTAATCAGGTCAGACAGGGTTTGCACTGCCTCTTCAATATCCATCAGGCAGCCGCCGATATAATTAGCCTGCCGTTCGGCGTCTTCCGGAAAAGTATTTTGAGCGGCTAATTCGACGCGACGGTTAATTTTTTTGAGCAAAGTCTTGACAGAGGATAGTTTTGCCTGAAAGACTGCCAAACGATGTTCCGGGGTAAGCATTTTTTTCTCCTTGAGAAATTCCGGGGCCGAAGCCCCGGAAAGGGTTAACGATTATTTGAGTTTATAAATGGCGTCGATTGCCTGAGCCAGACTGTTGAGGTTGGCAGTCAAATCGGACAGATTGCCAAGCCCGCCGACAAGGTGGGTATAGCGACGACTGTCATCATAGTCTGCCGGAGCGGGTTCTGCCGCATGGCGGACTTGTTCAATAACCTGCTGGGCAAGAATCTCAATGGCAGCAAGGTTGGACTGCATAACGGTTAATTTTTCTTTTTCATCTAACATTTTGATTTTCCTTTCTAAATCCGGAGCAACACCGCGTCGCTCCTTATGGTTACAGTTACGCTTATGTTTCGGATAATGTCCAGTCTTTATTTGCAATTAACGCATTGTTTTTGCTTTATTTTTTTATTTAAAAGAGGATTAAAGGCCCTTAAAAATTAAAATTTATTAAGCAAGCCAATATAACGCGCATAGTCGTTGCCTTCCGGATCAATCAGCAGAGTTGGCCTATTGGGGCAACACAGCGCAATAACAGACGGAAACTGTGTCCCGTTATATTTGACACAACCGCCTTTTCCCTTAAACTCAGGACGGCTTTCCAGACAGGCATTGCAGAAGCTGCGGTATTCGGCGACTGTCAGCTCCCAGACTTCAGTTACCAAGACAATGTCAGAAGCAGGACGACAGCGGTTGCGTTCTTCGACCTCGCGTATGGAATGAGGTTTGCGGATAAGGTTGGTGTTGGCCAGCGTATTGATAAGCGGATGCCGGGAAGTTTTAATTTCCATGATTTTATTCCTTAATAAAAAGCGGTGGAGCAGCGGATCGGGTTGCCGGAAGCCGTGATGACGGCTCGGCGGCGAAACACCGAAGCTATGGTTCTTATTTTTTCAGTTTCAGAATGCTGAGGTCATAGCCCATTTCTTCGAGAACGCGGAGCTTGTCCTTGAGCGGCGGCTCTTTTTCCAGCCAGCACATAGCGTCGCTTTCGGTAGTATAGTCTTCCCAAAGAGGTTCAATCAGCTTCAATTTGACCAAAACATCAGCAAGATAAGGCTCATCATCGCGAATAGAGGTAGCCTCATACCACAGCACTTCATCGATCATGAATTTGGAAGAGATTTTTGAATTAGCCATTTTATTTTCCTTTCTTAAACTCGGAAGCAACACCGCGTCGCCCGCCTGATGTGTTTGTTTTTGCTTAATGTTTCGGCTTTGTCCAGTCTTTTATTGCAGTTAAACGATTGTTTTTGCTTATTTTTATTTGCGATTTTTTCATAAAGCGGCTTTGAGCGGCGCAGGGAGCGTTTTTTGCCGCGCCGGGAGGAAAATTTTATTTCGGCGTTCTTTTGTACGCCGGAAATCATATATTCCCCTAATTGAGCCGCTGGGACGGTTTTACCGTCCCGAGAAATCTGCATTTCGGCGTATTATGAAAAAAGAATGGCCTCAGCTTTGGTGCGGAGCGTATTCAGATCGGCGGAAAACTCATCTAAAACAAGCTGGAGAGCGGCACCGGTCAAATTTTTATAATCCCGCCCGCAGAAGCGAGGGGAGTAAAACAACTCATGCGGCGTTCGCATTAAGGCATACGGAATGGCGTACAGGTCTTTCCAAGACGTACCATCAAAGACACAGGCTTTAGCATAGCTTTGCGGTGCAAAGCCGTCGGATTTGATTTCCAGCTTTATGGTACGTCCGTTCAATTGGTAGATTATCCGGCAGGTAACGCTTTGATTGCCGGGATAGACGATGCTTTCAATGATATTTTCGTTTGGCATGGTTTTATTCCTTAAAAGAAGGCTCTCCGGAGAGAGCCGGGTTAACATTAATTCTGGGTAAAGACGTTATTGACAATGTGACGGCAGATTTTTAAGGCCGAAGGGTTCCATTCTTCTGAGTAGGCTTCCGGACGGTCGGCATAATCATCAAGAAAATCTTCGAGACGGGCGGCAATCAGGCAACGGGCGTCGCTGTTTGAACCATCGGTCTTGATTTGCCCGCGGATGCCGTCGCTGAGTTCGTCATCGCCAAAAAGATTGTAAATGGCAGCTTCCGCCTTGTTTGCCTCCAGCGGTTTAGCCATAAGAGCGGCCAACTGCTCGGCTGATTGTTTCGTCTGAGGTAAAGCCCAAGTTCCCATTTTATTTTCCTTTCTTAAGTTTCGGGGCAACACCGCGTCGCCCGCCTGATGTGTTTGTTTTTGCTTAATGTTTCGGCTTTGTCCAGTCTTTATTTGCAATTAACTTATTGTTTTTGCTTATTTTATTTGCAAAATATTTATGAAAACGGGTTTTGCGGACAAAGGGTGGCTTTTTAACACGCCGGAAAACAGAATTTTGTTTCGGCGTATTATTGTACGCTTGTCTGTCTGTACGCCCCGTTTGCGCAGCAAAGCGGCTATTTGGTTTGGTTCAGGGCAGCATTGGTCTGTTTGAGTACCGACGGCGAACGATAAGTTTCAAGCAATTTGAAAACAATCTGCCGCCCCTCGGCGCTGCAGGAACGCAGCAGGCGCACAAATTCAAGCTCTTCATCGGTAAACGGGGTGGCTTGGGCATTGTCAAAAGCACCAAAAAACCAGGCAACCGGACAATCATATTCTACGGCAAGCTGCTGAAGCCGGCCGGCACTGATGCGATTGCCGGCTTTTTCGTATTTTTGGAGCTGCTGAAACGTGAGACCGAGAGCGGCGGCAACATCCGCTTGCGAACGTCCGAGCAGATTGCGCATCAGGCGAAGCCGGGCGCCGACGACGAGGTCGGCATCAAAACGGCGGCGGGAAGAATTTTTGGCTGTGGTCATTGGATTTTCCTTTCTTCAAAACCATAGAGCCTGCGCTGGTCGGACCAGAGCAGCGGTATGGGATGTTTTTTCATAAATGCATAGGTTAAAAACTCCGGAGATTTGCCCGATAAGACGGACTCAACGATTGCCGGATCAATCATTGAAATGCGGACAGCGAAGCGGATGTCGCGTTCGTTGATTTTTTCCGCGGCGGACAATTCCTGCAGGGTAAGCCCGGATTCAAGCTGCCGCCGCCAGACGAAACCTTTGGCAAGGCACCGGGCCAGCCGGAGCGAACCATTGAAACGAGTCTCCTCTCCGGCGGTGGCAGGAACGATGATTTTGGCACCGTTGGCCAGACGCGTTGCCCGATAGGCAACGGAGATTTGAAACGTTTCGTTTTCCTTATATTCTACCCCGACGAGTTGGTTGTTTTGCGAGAGTTCGGCAAAGACGCCGGCCAGACCGTCTTTTTTGACATCGAGGACGATTTTGTCCTTGTAAACGGTTACTCTGGCGATGAGCTCGCGGAGAATGCGGCGTTTTTCGGTTTCAAACAGGCTGTTCCAGACTTCGTCCAGATTGTTGAACAGGGAATAAACCGTGGAAATGTCAAACTCGCGGCGGTAAGAAACGTATTTGGCAAAGAACTCGCGGCTTTTGAGAATGGCAAGCACCTGTTCCAGAACCACGCGGTCAATCTCACTAGTGCGAATCTGATTGATGGGGCATTTGTCTTCCAATTTGCTGGCGCGGCGGTAACAACGATAGTAATGATAGCGGATGTCTCCCTTGCAGCAGTAACTAGGCGTCATGGCAGAACCGCAGCAACCGCAGAAAATGAGTCCGGTCAGCGCCGCCGTCTCCCGCTCCCCTCCGGAAGCCGTTTGGGGGCAACGGCGGGTTTCGCGCTTGTCCTTATGGGCGGCAAAAATTGCCTGCACCAAGTCAAACTGCGCGGCATCGATAATCGCGTCATGCTGCCCCGGGTATTGCTTACCGCGGTGGGTTACGATGCCCTTATACAACGGATTTTGCAAAATGCGCTGGACGGTTTTGATTGAAAATTTGCGGCCACCGAATGTCCGTCCCTGCCGGGTGGTGTAATATTTTGTGCGGATGCCGCGGGAATTGACGGTATCGGTTGTATCGGCCAGCGAATGCGTGTCGCAAAAAGTCTGATAGATGAAACGGACGTTTTGCGCTTCCGTCTCGTTAACGACCAGACGGCGATCGCCGATGTCATAGCCGAACGGCGGGCAGCCGCCCATCCACATACCCTTGGCCTTGGACGTGGCGATTTTGTCGCGGATGCGGTCGCCGGCGTTTTCCCGCTCGAACTGGGCAAAGACCAGAAACATATTGACCATCAGACGTCCGATGGCGGTGGTGGTATTGTAATACTGGTTTTCTTTGACCGAAACAAACTCGACATCATATTTATCAAAAACGTCAAGCAGCTTGAAAAAGTCGCGGATTTCGCGGGTCAGACGGTCGATTTTATAAATGATGACCCGGTTGACAAGGCCGCAGCGAATGTCGTGCAGAAGACGCTGAAGCGCCGGACGGTTGAGGTTACCGCCGGAATAGCCGCCGTCGTCATAGCGGGTTGGCAGCAGGTGCAGATTGGCATCATTCAGCGATTTGAGATAATTAGTACAGAATTCGTACTGGTTGTCGAGCGAGTTGAAGTCCTGCTCCAGGCCTTCTTCGGTGGATTTGCGGGTATAAATGGCACAATTGATTACGGAATCAGACATGGAATGGTCTCCTTTACAACTAAAATGCGGGTTTGATGGACGGCAAAGAAGTCCATAACCCGAACCAGACGGGCGGCGGTTTCGCCTAAGAACGAAACATCTTCGACAATAATTCCCTGAATTTGGCCGGAATGAATGTCGTCAAACAGATTTTGCAGGCCTTTAACCTCTCTGTCTGCGGACAGGGCAAGCGTATCGGAATAATGCGGCAGAGAGGAACCGAGACGATAGCGGGCGGCAAAGGCCAGACACCGCCGGTATTGTTCGCCGTCGGCTTTGCAGTCGGTATCCTGCGGACGGCTGCGGGTATAAACGGCATAGGTCATTGTTCGAACTCCTTAAGTTTGAAAAAGCGCTGGGAGTTCCAATTGGTGCCGCCGGTGATGAAGCGGGCGATTTTTGCCAGCGAACTATAGTGAATGCCGTTCAGGACGAAATCGTCATCGGTTACCTTGATTTTGTAGGTTTCGCCGCGGTATTCCTTGATGATTACGGTGCCGGACGGCAGGGTGATGCGGTTTTTGCGTTGGGCATAGGCCGGCGTTTTGCCCTGATTGAGCTCTTCAATCATCCGCAGGGAACGGGCACTGATGCCGCCGAAGGCCAGAACCTGAAGCTGATAGGTTATCTTGGGAATCATTTGACGGCGGCTGGCGGTGAGCGGCGGCTCGGCGTTGAACAGTTCCTTATATTTGCGGCGAAGCGCGTCAACGGACATTTTGTTGACCTCTAACACCTCTTGCAATACACTAGCCATTATTTGTACCTCCTTGGTTGTTGGCGTCGGTGTCAGTTGTGCTTAGATTTGAAATCAGTTCCAGTCTTTTGTTGCCGGTTATCCCTTTTTTCTTGGCAAGGCAGCGGCGGAAGGCCAGCGTAAGCAGGTTGAAAATGATGTCGATGTTTTCCGGTAAAGGATCTTGAGCGGTATTCATGGCGGTAAACTCCGTTGGTTAAATTTTGTTTTGGTGAATCAACGGTTGCATAAAAAAACAAAAATGCCGATGCGGGGAGAAAGGCAGGAAAAACAAAACACTGCAAAAACAAGTTGTTAAGTTATGAAAAATGCATTTTATTTCACTTTAGGCTGGACTTGTGAAAATATTTCCGGCTTTGTTTGGTTATGGACGGCAATGGTGCCGTTCCCAATCCGACAAAAGAAAGGAAAGAAAATGGATGATAAAGTGAAATACCCGAAAATTACGGTAAAACTAGTCGGCCAAAACGGCAACGTCTTTAACCTGATCGGCATCTGCACGCAGGCAATGCAACGGGCAAAAGTGAGCAGAGCAGAACGGGATATATTTGTTGAAGAAGTAACGCATGCCGAAAACTATGCAGAAGCGCTGGCAATTATGATGCGGTGGGTCAACGTGGAATAGCACAAACAAAAACCGGCAGGAAAAACTGCCGGGATTTTGTTTGCGGCTTGGAACCGCGCGGCAGGCAGGCTTGGGATAAAGCTGTGCAAAAACATGGGGATAAGCGGCGGAAAAGATGTGAAAACAACGGGGATAAAAAGCAGGCAGACAGAGAGTTAGTTGTTGTTGGCCGGGGTATCCGGCAGGCTGTTGCCGGGAAAATCAAAATCTTCGTGAAAATAAAGTGACAGAGCGGACAGGACATTGCTGTCGGGAGAGAGGTTGCCGAGTTCAATCTGCTCCAGCACCGACAACGGAATGCCCGAATCAGAGCTGAGCTCCGGCAAAGTGACACCAAACTTCTGACGATAGGACAATAGCAAAAGCCCGAAACCGGCATTGGCAAATGAAAATTGTTTTTGGTACAATTTATAACTCCTTTTCCGAACAACCCCCGCAGAAAATTCAGGTGGAGGAGTTCTCAGACTTCAACAAGCGTCCGTGCTTATTTGTTTTCAAAAGAAAACTTATTCCGCACCCTCCTCCGAAAAGGAATTGTGCAGAATTACACCAAGTTCTACGGACTTGTGTTGAAAGGCTGAGAGGCCCCTATGTGACTTATAATAATCAGCGCCGGAAATAACCGACGGGGTAATTGTAAGGGCTTATATCTTAAAATGCAATTAAAAAAATGATTATGCGGCACGGCATGCGGCTGCTCCCGATTATGTCGCAACCGGCAATTTTATTGTAATAACATCTTTATTTGCTGGACTTATGGATTTGTTTCCGGCTTTGTGTGTTTGAAAAAGAAACAACTGATGAGGATAAAACAATGGATACCAAAACCGCGAAAATAAGAGAACTGAACGACAACCTGAGAATACGGTTCATCGGCGGGCTGCTGGTTTTCTCTGCCGGCGTGAGCGCCGAAAGCCCGGAACTGCGCGCGAAAATTGTGCAGGCGATGCAGAAATTCAGGGATTTTTGCCCCGAAAACGACCCTTACGGCGAGCATGACTTCGGCAAAATAAGCGTTGAGGACGGCGAATACTTCTGGAAAATAGACTACTATGACCTTGACTACCGCTTTCTCAGCCCGGACGCCGCCGATCCGGCCGTGACCAGACGGGTGCTGACGCTTATGAAGACAGACGAATGGTAGAACGAAACGGCGCATTTTGACAAAAAATTTACAAAAAAAACATTGCAGCAACAGGAAAAATATGATATATTGACGTTATCAAAAAATAGAGATTTGTAAATAATTATATAAACTTAATCATTTTAAGCTATGAAAACAAAGGTTTTGGTTATCGCATTGTTGGCGATAATGGGGGTTTTGACCCTTTGGGGCGGTATGAAAGCAGTCGGAATCAGCATCCTTGCCACTTTGGCCGTTCTGTTAGTTCTGGCGCTTATGGGAACGTTAGCCCCGGCAACAAGCCGCTACGCCCGTTGGTACGAAAATAATTCCGAATGTCTGGTTTTTATTGCTATTGTGTTATTTTTCGTAAGTATAATCTTTTTCTAGGCAACATCACAAGGATCCCCGCACGGAAACAATCAGTTCCGGCGGGGTTTTCTTTTTGGCATCCTCATATTTTCCTCTGCTGCCATTGATGACTTTTGACAAAACCGGCGGACATTAAGTATTGATACAATTCAAAAAATATGTTATAATTCAAACTGTAATCATAAGTATTTTGTTTTATTATTGGAGTTGTTTTCATAGTTATAATTTTTGAACCCCGGTTCAGTGTTATAATTATTGATTCTCACTCGGATAATAAAACAAAACTTATGATTTTTTTCGTGTGAGAAATAACAATAAAAATAACAATTAAAATTTTTAATTATGGAAACGAACAAATTTAAGGCTTTAGAATCACAAGAAATCAGTAAAAACGAGTTGGATTTGGTACCAATGCCTCTTCCTCTGGTTTATCGTTGCGGACATACTTTTATCGTGAGAAACGGATTGGATCTGAAACGTCGGAAAGAGCTCTGGGGAATTCAAATAATACCCGGGGACCTTAACAGTGCTATTATGAGCTTGCGATGTGGTACGGTAGAAACACCTGAAGGATTTGTTCCGGCTACCTGGTATAATGTCCTAAACAAGATAAAAAAGGGGAATTGCGGCTTTGCTCGCATGCCTTCTGCCGATTTTCTGAAAGCTTATTGGGGTGTTAAAGAAGAAGCCTTATTGGAAGGGACACTGAAACGTTTAAATGAATGGGACATTGACGCCGGCGAATTCATGGGAGTTTGTTGGTGTTATCGTGATTTTCTTGACAATGATCCTGGCGTTTTCAGTTTTGCCGGCAGCCACTACGACAAAGTGTCCTGTCTGGCGGAAGACTATCTTGCCAGTACGCGGGTGGTTATCGTCGGGTCCTTCTAAAATTCGGAAACAGCGTCATCCTTGGTTGACGCTGTTTTCTTTTTATGCCGAAAAGAGAATTTATTTGGCCGGTTTGACGGCAAAAAAAGAACAATAAAAAATTGACAGCAGTTGAACTACCTGTGAAAAGTTAAAGAAAAATCAGAAACTTTAATTTTCTTCAAAAGAAAGTTAAAGTTATATTTTTTACAAAGGCGAACTTTCTGGCTTTAATAAATCTATATACCCCGAATAAGCATAGGTTTGACCCCATTTTTTTTCAGATGTATTGATTAAAATTCCTAAACCTATTAACCTGTTTACTGAGCTGATGATGGTTGGACGAGATAACTTTATTTTGCTTTCTATCTCGGCAACCGTCAAAATTGGTTTTTGTTCAAATTGCGCGAATACTGTTTTTGTTGAAGTTTTTGCCTTGCCTAATGCTTCTATTTTTTCTTCATCCAGAGCAAACAGTTTCTGAATTTGCATAATTGTTTCTCTTGCATCGTTTGATGTTTCTATTATCCCTTCCAAAAAGAATTTAATCCAACTTTCCCAATCGCCCTGATAACGTACATTATTCAGATATTCATAATATAAAGAGCGATTTTTCTTAAAAAACAGGCTTAAATATAGAAATGGAGATTTTAATAAGCCTCTGGCACATAAGAACAATGTTATCAATAATCTCCCTAAACGGCCATTTCCATCTAAAAATGGATGTATTGTTTCAAACTGGACATGAATAAGAGCCGCCTTGATTAACGATGGAACAGCATCCTCCGTATTGATAAACTTTTCCAACTCACCAAGAATATCAGGCAATTTGTCTGGCGGACATGGCACAAATCTTGCATTCCCCGGTCTTGTGCCGCCAATCCAATTTTGAGATGTTCTAAATTCTCCCGGTCGTTTTGTATTTCCACGAGTATTGGTTAATAATCTGGCGTGAATTTCTCTGATCAATCGCAACGCCAAAGGAAAGCCATCATTTATTTTGCTAATGCCATAGTTAAGAGCCGCAACATAGGAAGACACCTCTGAAGCATCTTCAACCGGTATTCCCTGAGTTTGATTTGCTTCATATTTCAATAAATCATCTAATGTAGATTGTGTTCCTTCAATTTGTGAGGACAATAAAGCCTCTTTGCGAACATACATATAATTTATAACTGCGGAATCCGGAACGGCGGATATAACTCCGTTAAGTGCGCCGATAGACTGGTTAGCCTTTTCTAACAAAGGATAAACTGATTGCATATCTATTTCCGGCTGAGGAGGAAGACGATTGGGAATATATGCTTCGTAACATTCTGATGTAACTGAGCATTTTATTAATTTACCTTGTATACCTCTTTCCATAATCGACCTCTCTTGTAACAAATTTTGTTTAATAAGTTAAAGATAAGGAATTAACTTTAATTTTTTACTAAAGAAAGTTAAAGTTATGATATTTTCTTCAATAAATATCTTTTATTTTGCTCGGAAACAGCAAGCTGTCTCCCGTCTGGCGGAAGACTATCTTGCCAGTACGCGGGTGGTTATCGCTGGTTTGTCCTTCTAAAATTTGGAAACAGCGTCATCTTCGGATGACGCTGTTTTCTTTATATTACCCAAAGACAATTTATTTGGACGGTTTGACGGCAGCCGGGGCATATTCCGGCGTCATCCGGCGGTGGTAGTTCCAAGTGACAACGGTGCGAAGCGATGAGGCCGGACCGAACGGCTCGCATCCGGAACAGAGATCGTTAAAAAAAGTTTCGGCCAGACGGCAGGTTTCGGGCTCGGAAAGATATTGTCCGGCAAGCTGCGGGGCAATGCCGTGTAACTCGAGAAAGTCGCAGAGCATTTTCAGACGGCGGCCGGCGCTGATTTTGGCGTCCTGGCCCTGCTTCTGTTGTTTGACAAGCTGCCGGTAGCAGTCTGCCCAGACATCATAACCGAGTTTTTGCGGGTTGAGGGTGCGGGCTTTTATCCAGCTCTCCTGATCAAGAAAACAGTCTTCCGACTTTGGCATTTTACACTATCCTTTCAATGGCTTAACAATGGTTGTATTCTATTTTGACGGCGAAAAAAAACAATAAAAAATTGCATTTTTACCCCGTTTTTGAAAGCGCGGCAGTAGAGAAAAAGCAGATTGAGCCGCGGTTGCGGCAGCCGGAAAAACGGCAGGACGGATTTATTGCATTTTTTTTATTTATTTGCTGGACTTATGAAATTGTTTCCGGCTTTGTGTGTTTGTAAGCGCGGAACGACCGCGTCGGAATAACCCCAAAAACACAGGAGAAAAAACATGGATATTAAACTGACACCCGCACAGGAAAAACTGATTGCCGCCCTGAGGGCCGCTCCCGGAACGGACGCCAAAGACCACCTCGGGCATATCCGCAATCAGGCCATTGCCGACGAGATGATTGAGAAGCTGTTGAAGTTCGGCATTCTGAGACTGAACCCGGAAAACGGGCTCAGGGAACTTGCCCCGGCCTATGGCTCCGCGGCGGCGCCCATTGATGACGAAACCGCGAAAGAAGAAAGCGGCATTATTCCGGATGTGACATTCGGCAGCCCGGAAGACACGGCAAGCCAAAAAACGCCGGAAACGGAAACCGCAGAGAACAGCGAATCGGCTCAGACGGAAAGAATCAACAAAAAAGCGCTGATTCTTGAAATGCTGCAGACCAAAGTGAGCTTGGCCGAAATGACGGCGGCAACCGGCTGGGAAGAAAAATCGGTGCGCGGGGTGATGAGCCAGCTGAAAAAAGAAAAGCACCTGACCATCTGCCGCGAAAAGGATGAGAACAAACAGAACTTCTACTTCATTGCCGCGACAGAAACGGCAGAAGCTCAAGCCGAAACAGCCTAAAACAAAGGGTTAGGCGTAAAGCTCCGCAATAAAAAATTGTGCGGGCTTTACTTTTTGCTTGAAAATTATTAAAAATTTATTAAAATTGTAAACGTTTATATTCTCTATTTTGGGTTGTAAAATACGGGAGTTTTTTTTATGAATTTATTAAGCAAAGAATATTTCAGCCTGCAGGAAATTTGCAATATCTGGTCTGTGTCGAAAGAGGATTTGCTCTACTACGGCGAAAACGGCATCCTTGAAATCAGTGTCAGACCGGCAGCTATTGCCGCAGGACTTGAAACAGACGGCTGCGGCAGAGAAATTGAGGATATCAGAACTGAGGGGAAAAGACAGCACTTTTCCCCTCAACCTTTATTGCCGACAGACATTTACAGAATTATGAAAGCCGGGCATGAGGGCGTGCCGGTTTATCATACGAAATACCGTTTTGACGAACAGATATCGGACATTATCGAGACCAGAGGGATTTGGCTCTCTTTTGAAGATTTGGTCGTTACGCGGGATGAAAAGCGCTGTTTTGAGATTAACAACGGCGTGCACCTGGACGGGCGGCAGGTTGAAGCGTTTCGGCATTCGGGAGATTTTCGCGAAGTGTATTTTGACAACCGGCGATACCAGTTCGGCGTGATGCAGGCGCGGATCATCTCCCTTTTGTATGAAGCGAGCCGGACCGAGATGCCATGGGTGCACGGCAAAGCACTGCTGAATCAGGCCGGCTCGGAAAGCCTGCGGGTGGCGGCTCTGTTTCGCGGCAATCTGGGCTGGCAGGAACTGGTATTCTCTGACCGGCGCGGCTATTACCGCCTGAAACTGCCGCTCAGGCATATTATTCCCGTATCGCAGCAGATGCAGCTTCCGTTTGCCATCTGAACAATGCGGACAAAGCGGACTATGAATCCCGACGACTATTCGGGATTTTTTTGCGCCGGTTTCCACTTAAACGCGCCATACCTGTTCCATACCGCGGTTATCGGTTTTCCTTCGAAAAGCATATTATATTTTATATATTTTTTGCCAATGCTTTGTTCCGACTTGGAAAAAATTGGCCTCTCCGACCATACGGGGATGTGCCGCCGGAACCGTCGATGTCCGTCTTTCGCCTTGGGGCGGCATATGTTTTGATAAGGGCAGCAAAACAGCAACGGAGATTTTGGAATGGAAAAGCAATATTACGCTTTGACGGAACTGACCGAGCGGTGGGACTTTTGCCTGCATGACGCCCTGTATCTGGCGGAAAACGGCCTTTGCCGTTTTTGGGTTAATCTGCCGGAGACGAACGGTATCCGCTTTGAAAAAGCCGAAAACAACGGTTTGGCTTACGAGTTGCCGATTGAAACCTGCAAAGTCGGCGGGCTGATGCCGCTGATGACTGAGGACGTGCGGCGGCTGATTATCTATAAGACGGCGAAAATCAGCCGGCTGTCCTGCCCGTCTGACGGGACTTATTTTATCCGCCTTGGTGAAGCGGCGGAGCTGACGGCAGACGACATGGTCATGATGTGCAAAGATAAGCTGCGACTGGAAAAGGAACTTGGCTTTTTTGACAAGAAGGCCAAAGTCAAAACCGCCGACATCCGCCACAATATTGACGACTTTTTTATTGAAGAACTGCCGAACGGCTACACTAAGTTCAGTTACCACGGCAAGAACTATACCTACGGCTTTGTGCAGTCGAAAATCATCAAACAGCTTTATGACGCGGCTTTGGACGGGCGGATTTGGATTTATGGCAAAACGCTTTTGAAAAATGCCGGTTCGTCCAGCTACAGGCTTGGCGACGTGTTTCGCCCGCACCGGGACTGGATGGAGCTGATTAAGAGCAATAAACAGGGACTGTACCGGCTGTATCTGGAGTGAGAGGTAACGCATGTTTCATTTTGGAACATATGGGGAATGACGACAAACAGAAATATTCAATAAAATATTATAATCCTGATATGATTATTGCCGTCGGCTGTCGCGTTACGGCTCAAATTGCGACACATTTTCGCAAACGGGCAACAAGCGTGTTAAAGGAATATCTGGTTAAAGGATAACCCTGTCGGAATAAAAGTTTTTGGTTGAAACACATAAAATTTTTTTTCGACTATTTTAAAGTCTGACTTTAGATTAGTCGGACTTTGTTAGCATAAACAGTTATTATTTGACAAAATTTTTGCAAAAAAGTATTGTAATGGCAAGAAAAATATGATATATTAACATCATCAAAAATAGAGATATGCAAATAATTATGTTAAACAAATAAAAAATATCAATGATGGGAACAATAGAAATTATCATCCTGGTAGGTGCATCAATCGCTTTTTTGCTTTGTTTAATTGTCCTTACACTACTGTTTTCATTTTTTATAGATGCTGAAAAATCATAGATAGAGTGAGAAACATTGAATATCCCTGCACAGAAACTAAAAGTTTCGGCGGGGTTTTCTTTTGCGGTGGTTCGGGAAAAAACGAACTATGCGGGAGATGCTGCGGACGACGGGAACGCAGAGGAAAATCGAACGGCGGCAGGCCCCTCATCGGGACAAAGCAGCCGCGGAAGCAGAGATAAAAAGAAAACAGCGTCATCCGAAGATGACGCTGTTTGAAAATTTTGAAAATTAATAGAAAGCGACTGCTACGCGGAAACAGGAGGCTTTGCTCTTAAAGGCATAATCTATCCAGCCAGTTTCCAGTTCGAAAGTATAGGCATTAAATGAATCATATTCCTCAGAGCACCAAAAGCGCCCAGAGTAACGCCATGTATAAATACCATACTTTTCCAGAATGTCGCCCGTTGCATCCAATTTCTCTTTTTCTGCAACACCCCAATACAATCTCTGGTGATCTTTGGACGGAAGGGAACCCGGCTTACCATTAAAATGCATCTTTTCGGCAAACTTTTTAATTTCTTCCCAATTCGAAAAGACTTCACCTGCTAGGGAAAGCATTATGCCGGATGATAACTGAGTGCCCCAGAGTTCCTTTTTGCGGTTCATGTCCAGTCCGTCCAACACTTCAAATTCATTGTCTTTGCGATAAACAAGCGGCAGAGCCGTTGCGATAATATTCGTTTTCATAACTTAAAAAATTTTATTGTTTTACATAATTATTGGCAGATCTCTATTTTTGATAATGTTAATATATCATATCTTTCCTATTGTTGCAATGCTTTTTTGTAAAATTTTTGTCAAAAAAAATCATAGATGTCGGCAGCGGGGAGAAAATATGTTCAGTCCGCTAAGAGCCAATCTACAACATTAACAATTTTGATGCCGTCATCCGTTGTTCCGGTAAACAAGACATCTGCCGTCAGAACAATTTTTTCAAAATTGTCGCGAATCAGGCGCAAAGGTGTCAGCTCTCGCTCCCGCGTCTCTTCTCCGGCCATGGTTTCCGTTACCTGAACATATTTCTTATCGTTCATTTTGGTTGCAACAAAATCAACTTCCTTGTCATCTATTTTGCCAACCGTGACAGTATATCCTCGCCGCAAGAGCTCAAAATAAACGATATTTTCCAACAACCGTCCCGTATCGCTGACTCGGCCCAACAGATAGGTTCGCAAACCGCTGTCAACAATATAGTATTTCTCGCGGCTGCGGAGAAGTTCTTTTCCTTTAATATCATAGCGGTCAGCCTGATAAAAAATAAAAGCGTTTTTCAGCAGGGAGACATAACTTTCCACCAACTTATTATTCTTAAAGGATAAACTTTTCTCATCTACCAAAGTATTGGTTATTTTATTGATTGAGGTCATATTGCCGATATTATCAGCCAAAAAGCGAACTGTCCGCTGCAAGACCATAACGTCTTTAACGGTATCTCTGGAGATGATATCCTTCATTAAAACCGTATTATAAATACTGTCCAGCATTTCGCCGCTTTGAGTTTCGTTAAAATTATAATCCATTAAAGACGGCATTCCGCCAAAACGAAGATATAACGAGAACTTTTCAGGATTTGGCATATTTTCAGGGAATGTATAAAAAGTCAAAAACTCCTTAAAAGACAAGGGCAGCATTTTTATTTCGACGTATCGGCCTGACAGATAGGTTGACAACTCCGATGACAATAAATAAGCATTGGAACCGGTCAGATACAAATCTATACGGGGATTAAGCTGCAAAGAGTTAGCGACCTTCTCCCACCCCGGAACGCGCTGGATTTCATCTAAAAAAATATACACTTTATCATCCCCGGGCGGCAGCAGATCTAACAGCATTTTATTTAAGCCCTGATAATCCATATTATCATAACGTAAATCTTCAAAATTGATTTGGATAAGACGATTGGAAGCGACACCTTCCTGTTGTAACCGCTCAGCAAAAGTCTTCAGAATGCTGGACTTTCCACAACGGCGAATACCGGTAATAACCTTGATTACAGGCTTATCCCGGAATGAAAAAAGTTTTTGCAGGTATAAAGGTCTTTCTATCATTTGTATCTCTCCTTTATCCTATTATGTAGTTAAAAACTATAAAAAATCAAGAAGTTTTTGATTAAAACACATAAAAACTTTTAATTTTTATAAGATTTTTGATTGAAATACATAAAAATTTTTCCGACTATTTCAAAGTGTGCCTTTAGATTAGTCGGATTTTATTGATATAAACATTCATTATTTGACGGAAATTTACAAAAAATGTTGTAGTAATAGGAAAAAAATGATATATTAAAGTCATTAAAAATAGAGATATGCAAATAATTATGTAAAACAATAAAATTTTTTAATATGGGAAAAATAATAATTATCATTACCATCCTATCAGCGGCTATTGCTGTAGTAATTACGGGGATTATAAGAGCGTACGCCCCCGATGACAGCCGATACGCTTATTGGTACGACAAAATTTCCGGACGTCCTGAGGACCTGACAGCTATCATGATTTTGTTATTTTATATAGCTATAGTTTTATATTGTCAGCCTGAGAATTAGTAAAAATCCCCCGCACAGAAACTAAAAGTTTCGGCGGGGTTTTCTTTTGCAGTGGTTCGGACAAAGACGAACTATGTGGGAGATGTTGCGGACGGTGGGAACGCAGAGGAGAATTGAACGGCGGGAGGCCCCTCATCGGGACAAAGCAGCCGCGGAAGCAGAGATAAAAAGAAAAACAGCGTCATCCGAAGATGACGCTTTCTTGATTTGGTAATCAGAACTGTATTGCCATGCGGCAACATTCAAGCGGAAAGCACTTTAACTGACGATACTCGCCAAGCTCATCAAAGCTGTAATAAAGGCTATCGCACATGGAACACCAGGTATTACCGCCGTAATTGTCAGCTTTAATGCCATTTTGGTTTAAAATTTTAACCGTAGCGTTAAAGGCTTTTATTTCCCATGTCTTGTTGGGATCTCTCATCCTGTCTACTAAAACAGCCAAGCACGGCAGTGATCCGGGCATACCTTTGAAATGTAGGTTATAAGCAAGCATTGCAGCATGCTGATAATGCGTCGCACTCTCGCAACATAAAGCAACCATTACGCCGGACAATAACTGAATGCCCCATACCTCGCTCTTGCGGCTCAAGTCTAACCCGTTTTCGACAATCAATTCGGTTCCTCGACGATAGACTATCGGCAATTCCGTCGGTATAACTTCTATCCCGCGGCCGTTAATCCAATCCATCAATTCACTTTTGGTGATTCCCTGAGCAGACATAACAGCTTCAAGAGCGGCAAATTTGTTCGTTGTCATAGCTTAAAAATTTTTTATTGTTTTACATAATTATTGGCATATCTCTATTTTTGATGACGTTAATATATCATATTTTTCCTGTTGCCGCAATATTTTTTGTAAAAATTTTGTCAAAATAGCATAAATATCGACGGCAGAAAGACAGAACAGATTGAACGCGGGGTTCCCCACCCGCTCCCTGTATCGTGTTTTTTTGCCGGGACTGCCACAATGACCTCCGTAATCTTAAACTGTTTGCGGAGGTCATTATGCAACCGACTAACATTATTTATGAAATATCATCCAAACCCATCGGCGAGCTGGCGGAACTGCCCGCGGTCGAGCTGGCAGAGATGCAAAAGAAAGTGGAAACCCTGATTGCGCTGGCGGATAATGTGCGCAAATGGCTGAACGGGGCTTTGCAACTGAAATATCGTGACCGGTTCGACGCCAGACGTCGGGAACTTGGCCGCACGTTCGGCGAAATCAATTTGCAGGAAGATGGGCTGGAAATTACGGAAGACCGGCCGATGGTGCTGGAATGGCAGAAAGACAAGCTCAAAGAATATGCCAAACGCATTGCAGCCAACGGCGGCAACCCGGAAGACTATATGGACATTGATTATACGATTTCGGAAAAGAAATACTACTCACTCAGCGATGAAGCCCGCAAGAGCCTGAATGCAGCCGGAAACATTCGCCCCGGATGTACGGTCATTACCCTGACCAAGAGGGAAGCTGCCAATGACTGATACCGAAAACCTGCATGAACGACCATTGTCCTCTTTTGCCGAATTAGGCAAAGTGGCCGTTAACCGGCTGGCGGAGAACAAAATTATTACCGTTGCGGATTTACTGAAACGCTCAAAACGAGATTTGCTCTATATTCCAGGTTTTGGGCCGAAAAGCATTGATCAGGTTCTGAAACTGCTAAAGAAATATAACCTCAAAATCCGCGAACGCTAAAGTTTATCGAGGGGGATAAGCCGATGCAATTTTATTATGACAGCGGACTCTTGAAAAAAAGAGTCCTGCGGGATTTGGAAATCTGGCTGCCGCAATGGTACCCGAAAGGACGCGGCTGCAAAGGATATTTTGAAATCGGAGATATTGGCGGCACATCCGGCGACAGCCTGAAAATCTGCCTTACCGGTGCTAAACGCGGCTTGTGGTACGATTTTGCTACGGCCGAGGGCGGCGACGTTTTTTCTTTGTGGGGAATTAACCGCGGCATCTCCGGTTTTGGCAATATTCTCAAGGACATTGCCGGATATTACGGCATTAACGGCTGCGAAGTCCCCGGAACCAAGGAAAAACGCGGCAGCCCGAACCGGCGGCATGTTTACCTTAACGCCGACGGCAATATAAGCTGTTATATCTATCGCTACGAATATACAGACGGCAGCAAAGAGTTTCTGCCGTGGAACGCGGCAACCGGCAAGACCGAATTTCCGTCGCCGCGGCCACTTTACCGCCTGCCGCAGCTTATGAAGACCGACAAAATTATTCTGGTTGAGGGCGAAAAATGCGCCGATGCGCTGGTGGCAGTCGGATTTGCGGCGACGACGCTGATGGGCGGCGCCAATACCCGGATTGAGAAAACCGACCTTTCGCCGCTCAAAGGTAAAGATATTACTCTCTGGCCGGACAACGATGTACCGGGGCGGAAATATGCCGACAACGTGGCGGAAGCTCTGCTGAAGCTGCCGGTGGCTTCTCTCAAAATTACTCCGTCGACGCCGGATAAGCCAGCCAAATGGGATGCGGCGGATGCGGTGGCGGAGAAATTTGACATTGCCGGATTTCTGGCCAAAGCGGAAATTTATGAACCGCAGGAAAAGACGGAATCAAGCGGACGTTTGAAAATCGCTGATTTTACCGGAGAAATGTTCGCTACCGAGCCGCCGGAACTGCAATTTGTGGTCAAAAACACAATTCCGCGCGGCGTGGTCGGGCTGCTCTCGGCGATGGGAGACACCGGCAAGGGTATGCTGTTATTGGATTTGGCGCTCAAAATCTGTCAGGACAAGGCCGGAATGAGCCTGAAAGCCTTTGGCAACATGGTTACGACAACCGGCAGCGCGGTCATCTTTGCTGGAGAGGACACAGCCGACGAAATTCACCGCCGTATCTACAAATTGATGCCAAGCGGATTGAGCGGACGGATTGACCCGGCGAAACTCCATATTATCCCGTTGCCGAATACCGGCGGACCGTTTGCCATTGCCCGAAAATGCCGCGGCAGCGACGAATTCTGCCTGACCGAAGAATTTGAAAGCATCAAAACGCAGCTTGAAGCCATTTCTGACTTGGCGTTGGTGGTGTTTGACCCGCTGGCCTCGTTTGCCGGATTGGATCTGAATGCCGATCCGCGGGCGGCAAGCTATATTACCGGACAGTTGGCCGCGCTGGCGACCGTAACCAATGCCGCGGTTATTGTTGCCCACCATATTCGCAAAAATGACGGAATCACGACACCGCAGGAAGCGCGCGACGCTATTCGCGGCACAACCGCAATTGTAGACGGGGTGCGGTTTGCGATTGCCTTTTGGGCAAACACCGCTGAAGAAAAGAAGATTTTTGCCGAACTGGATCAGGAATATCGCCCGAATGCCTGCTTCAAAGGCGCGGTGGTCAAAGCAAACTTCGGAGCCGACCGGACGGTGCGCAACTACATACGCAGCGAAGCCAGAGCCGTGTTGGAAGAAGTGCCGGTCAAGATTGTACCGAAAGCCCTGTCTGCGGAAGAATTTGACAAGCTGCTAATTGAAGCCATCGGCGAAGCGGAGAATGCCGGAACGCCGTTTGCGATTTCGGGCATTTCCGGACTTTATGAAAATCGTGAGAAACTGCCGCTTGAACTGCAGGATGCCTCCCGCGACTTTATCCGCAATACGGCCAAACGGCTGTTGGCTTCCGGACAGATTTGCCGTGCCGGCCAGACCGGCAACGGCGACAAAAAATGGCTCGGTATCACCGATGCCGGGAGGTGCGCATGACGGTGCCGTTACCATACTTTTCTGAATGTAAAAAGCCGGAATACGCCGTCAGGAATCCGCAATGCCGAAAAACTGCGGGTTACAGCGGAATGACAGCTAAGGCACAGGTGGACTTCCGTCATAAGCGTGACGGATTCCGGAGTTTAGAAAATGGTTCGGGAATCGCTTTTAACTCATTGAAAAACAATCATTACTGTTTGGCGAAATTCACAACAGCGCGGTCGGTATATATATTTTTTAAAATATATATACCGGCTGCCGTGACCGTCGTCAGGAACGGAAAACAGGAACAACAAAGGAAATCATCATGGCAGAATTAATTTGGACACGGGAGATGGTCAAAGACTGGTTTGAGAGCGCCGTCTATACACTGAAAAAGATGCCGAGAGAAAAAGTCCAAGGCTATAAGACTTATTGGCCGGGCATCAGGTATACTGAGATGGAACTTTTGCAGATGGACAGGAAACCTATTCGTCTGATGGCCAACAGTCTGGACATTGCCCGTTTGGACGCAGTGCTGGAATGGATCTATCTGGTAGATAATGTCGATCAACGGTGGATTATCTGGCAGCGGGCCAAACGTTATCCCTGGCGGCTGATCTGCAAAAGATACGGCAAAACCAGCCGAACGCTGATTGACTGGCACAATGCCGGGATTGATGTCATTGTCAAGGTGCTGAACAACCCCAAAAGCGAACTTTTTGCCAGGAACCGTGCTCTTTTAAGCAAATATTTGTCTTATTAACTATATGTACATATTATCCTTGACATTGTACAAAACGTACATTATAGTGTACGCAGAGTACATTATGATAAAGGAAAAATAAATGGAAAGAATCACATTTTGGAATAATAAAGGTGGAACAGGAAAAACCAGCTTAGCTTTTCAAACAATTTGCCAATACGCACATGAAAATCCATCTGAAAAAATTTTGGTTATTGATGTTTGTCCTCAAGCAAATCTTTCAGAATTACTCCTTGGAGGATTACACCAAGGTGGAAGTAATATTTTATTACAAAGACAAGGGGCAACTCCTCGTGCAACCATTGGCGGCTATTTTCAGCTTCGTCTTCCTTCTCCATATACACCACCGTCATTTACAGCTCAAGACTTTTTAACTCAACCATATAAATACAATAAAAATATACCAGAAAATATAGACTTATTGTGTGGTGATCCAATGTTGGAATTGCAATCAAATGCTATTTCTACATTAGCTAATAACCAAATCCCCGGAACAAATACATGGATTGCAATTATCGATTGGATTAATGATTTTTTAAAAAAAATTGAAAATGAATATGATATTGCATATTTCGACCTAAATCCTAGCTTTTCAATCTATACCCAAATTGCTTTGGCTGCTACATCTAAATTGCTCCTTCCTGTGATGGCGGATGATTCATCAAGACGTGCAATTCAGAATGCATTTTCTTTAATTTATGGGCTAAAGTTACCATCCGAAATATACACAAAATATGCTTTTGCCCAAAAACTTAAAGATGAGGGGAGACAATTGCCTAAAGTACATATGATTTTGAAAAATCGACTAACCCAATACATGGGGCCAGCATCCGCTTTTGCAACAGTTCTAAGTGCCATAGAGCAAGATATTACTGATCTTCTAAAGGTTCATCCTCAGCTGTTTACTTTTTCATCTATTAAGCAAGGAATTGTTGAAATTCGTGATTTTGGAACAACTGGTGTAGTATCTGCGGCTAGGGGATGCCCCTTCTATACGCTTCCCTATGGAAGATTAGATTTGCTTGGACAACGGGTTCAAGTCAAAGAAGATTATAGAATAGACTGCGAACATAATATTCGAGAAATAACTTCAAAAATTTCTTAACAATTAATCAGCCTAAAAATTTATTTTGGGCTGATTTTTTTATAAAAATCTGCCTTTTCAAGTGAAATACAGCTTAAAGCCTTATTCTGTAAGGGATTCTGGCGGTGCAGACAGGCGGAAATTTTTCAGATGGCAGGCTGCAAAGGCCCGGATTTCCTTGAATCGTACTTCACATATTCTTTTACTTCACATATTCGCAAAAATGGTTTATCAAATCAGGTATAATCGGGGCGTTGTATAGATACCGCTCCGGCAAAAAAGGAAAATCCCCCTCATATGATCATCACAGAACTCCAAATAAATGACGCTGCGAAACGGCAGCTGCATCTGATTGCTTCGCGGCAAATTCCCTTTGCCGTAGCGGCTTCTCTGACGGCAGTGGCAAAGATTGCCCAAACCGAAGTGCGTGATCATATCAACGAAACCTTTACCATTCGCCGGAAAAGCGGTGGGTTTGCCAGCAGCATTGCCGTTAAACCGGCAACCAAGCAAAGCCAGACCGCAGAAGTTTATACAATGGCCCGATTTGCAGCTTTACAACAAGTCGGTGGATTGCGGCAGCCACAGGGAAGCAATTTGGCAATCCCTTCCTATCAGAATTTGAGCGAAGTTAGGGTGCGGCGGTCAGTGCGCAGTATTGCCGATGCCTTTGAAATGCAGTTGGCCGGTGGGCAAAGCGCATTGGTTCGGCGCACGGGAAAAGGCTTGCAGTTTCTTTATTTCCTCAGAAAACAGGCTGATGTACCAAAACGCTTCAAAATGATTGAAATTGTTTTGGAAACAGCCAAACGGGAGTTTGGGCGGACATTGGAAGCTAAAGTGCGTGAACTATAGGAATTCTTTCAAATCCGGATGCTGACGGACTTTTTCCTGAATCTGGCGGAGCGATTGGGGATTAAGCCTGCGCATAACGGTTTTGCGGTGGCCATGATTGTAAACGTCTCCGGTTCGGATATCTAAAACTTGATTGCCGTGATGTCCGTGCAGGCGAAACGGCCACGGATCATCTTCAGCGCTCAAGTGAAAGCGCCAGCGATAGGTATCAATCGTTGCTGTCCCTTCATAAAGGTCAGCATCTTCCGGATTGGGATCTTCAACAGACAAAATAAAGAAAGATTCATAAATACGGCTTAGGGAATCGAAAAAAGATTCTATTGCCGTAATATCGTCGAACTCCCCGCACAAACAGAGGGCATAATCACAGGTGCGGATTTGGATATTAATTTCGGGAAAGGCGACACAAAGTGCGGAATGGTACTTTTTATCAACCGGAATGTTCATTTGTATTTGGTACTTTTCCCGTTTTGGGCAGAAATAAAGCTTTCCGCAAAATCTGCCGTTGAAAAACAGATATTCGTTGACGACTTTTATGAGCGCATTGTCGCCATAGGTTTTGATTTTATGGTATTGGGCAGAATTATTTGACATCGCTGTCCAGGCTGAAAAACAGGGTGTCTTCCTGTGATATCTTGATATTTTGTGTCTGAGTATTGACAATGATCGCCTGCGACGGATCTATGTCCAAGGTCGTGCCATTTGGCCTGTTAGGCTGTACCGATTTGAAATCTATAGAAAGAATCGGCGAGCTACGACCATCTGCATCAGAAATATAGGCGTTGCGCCCGATAAACTTAATTGAATACTGTTTCATTCATGCCTCCGCCGCGTATTAAAAAATAAAAATCGGGAATGGGCAAGAAAAACCGGACGGTTACTAACTTTAATATAACTTAATAAAGTATGTTTCAGATGTTGTCAGGAAGTAAGGCCGTCCCAAAGTGTTGTTTGGCTGTTCATTTAGATTTGAGCCGAGAGCCAAAAAAAAACACATTTTTTAATTTATTTCGTTGAAAAAGGTACTGTCGGAAGATTTTTCGACGCGGGTAACGCGAACCCCGCCGCGTCGCTACCGACAGACTAAAAAAAGGGTTCGCACCAAGTTCGCACCGAATTTGCATCAAAGCCATGTATTACAAGGCTTCGCGCGAATATTATTATAAAAAAGACAGGTTCGCACCTGATATTATCAAAACCGTTGCCCAGTAAGGCATACAAAAGAATTTTTGTAATAACAGTAAAGGTTCGCAGTTGCGAACCTCTTTTTTATATAAGGAAGCAAGAATTGTGGATATACCTACCTGCCGAGTGTTATCACTCTGTTCCGGGGTCGGAGGTCTTGACCTTGGACTTAAACTCGCAATGCCAACTAGCCGAACAGTCGCTTATATGGAGATCGAAGCCTATGCGTGCGAAATTTTGGTTAAACGCATGCAAGAAAAAATCTTGGATCCGGCACCTCTTTGGTCAAATATCAAATCCTTTGATGGCAAACCGTGGTGTGGAAAAGTGGATCTTATCACTGGCGGATATCCATGCCAACCGTTTTCAGTTGCAGGAAAGAAACTCGGAGAAAAAGACCCCAGACATCTCTGGCCCCATGTGCGGAGAATTGTTTCCGAGGTTGAGCCAACTCTCTGTTTCTTTGAAAACGTCGGCGGACATCTACAGTTGGGCTTCGAACAAGTCCATGATGACCTACAAGGACTGGGTTACAAAGTTAAGGCAGGCTTGTTCACTGCGGAAGAAGTCGGTGCTCCGCATCGCCGCGAGCGGCTCTTTATCTTGGCCTACCGTGATGACAGCAGATGCAACGGTTGCGGAAACAATCACGCCCAACGACAGGTATGTCCAAACCAAGAACGGCACCCTGCGCCGATACATCAAGAGCGGACACAACTGCAGTCTGGGATTAGCGAGAACAGCACGTCTCTGGCCGACAGTGCTGGTATCGGAAGCCAACGGCGCTTCACTCAAAAAAGTTCAGACCGGGTATTCGCGAAGTCGTCTGAAAGAGGAAGTTTTGTTGTGGAAACAGCCGTTGAGATGGCGGACACCGAATGCCTCGGATGCCGAAGGCGGCGTGATGGAAATCAGACTGGGAACCTCTGCCCGGATCAAACTTCGCGATCATTCCGTACATGTTGCCAATTGCCTCTGTGGCCACCCAGACCAAATGACTTTGATGACTGGCGAAATATCCCAGAGAACCTTAAACCCGCAGTTTACCGAATGGCTGATGGGCTGGCCGACCGGGTGGACAGAGTTAGAGCCTGCGGCAACGGCGTGGTGCCTCTGGTGGCGGCGTATGCGTTTACAATTCTTACGTCTAACCTTGAATTTACAACAACAGGTATCTTAAATGAACGAGAAAGTTAAATTAAAAGTTGAATATGTCAAACTGGAAGAACTCATTCCCTTTGAGTTAAACGCCAGAACGCATTCCAAAGAACAAGTCGGACAGATTGTCAATTCCATCGGAGAGTTCGACTTTGTAAATCCTATTCTGGTCGGTGTCGACAATATGATTATTGCTGGTCATGGGCGTTTGATGGCAGCAAAAAAGGCCGGATTGGAAACGGTTCCGATTATCCGCCTTCCGCATCTTGACTATAACCAATGCATGGCTCTGTCTCTGGCCGATAATAAAATTGCCGACAATGCCGGTTGGGATGAAGAAAAAATCGTTGAAATCCTTGGAAAACTTGAGGATGCGCATTTCAACATTGATATTTTGGGCTTTTCCAACAAAGAGCTTGAAAATTATCGGGATGAATTTGAGACCAATGATGAAGAACTTGAATTTGAAAACGAAGTCCCTGATTTCGTGGAAAAACCGGTTGCCCGACGCGGGGATGTTTGGATTTTAGGCGATCACCGCTTATTGTGCGGCGACGCAACAAGCCAGACAGACGTTGAAAAAGTTATGGACGGCGAAAAAGCACAAATGGTTTTCACCGATCCGCCATATAACGTGAATTACGGAAATGCCTTGCGAGATAAACTGGCTGGAAAAGAAGGCGAACGCTCAATTCTGAATGATAATCTTGGCGAGGGTTTTCCTGCTTTTCTGTATGACTTCTGTTGCAATATCCTTGATGTCAATGTTGGCTCTTTTTATATTTGTATGGGCGGGTCGGAGTTGCACACTCTGTACCAAGCCTTTACGGCGGCTGGTGGCAAATGGGAAGCGTACATTGTCTGGGTCAAAGACAAATTTACGCTTTCGCGTTCCAAACACCAACACCAGCATGAATGGATTTTATTCGGCAACCCTTATGAAGAACAGCATGAGGAAATCCTGTTAGGTGCGAAACCCGGTACGGCTCCGGCCTGGTATGGCGGACGAAATCAAACAGACGTGTGGGAATTTCCCCGGCCACAAAAAAGCTCTCTGCATCCGACAATGAAGCCTATCGCACTGGTTGAAAGAGCCATCCGCAATTCCAGCCGGGTAACAGACATCGTCTTGGATACCTTCGGCGGCAGCGGTTCAACGCTGATTGCCTGTGAAAAAAGTGGTCGGCGCTGCCGAATGATTGAACTCGACGAGAAATACGTCGATGTCATCATTAAGCGCTGGGAAGAATATTCCCGAAAAAAAGCCGTTCATGAACAAACCGGCAAAAGTTATGAAGAACTTAAGATTGAAAGAGAAAAGGAAGAAAAACTCACAGAAAAGGCTCCTGAATAGACAGGAGCCTTACTTTTTACGGGATAGCAATGAAATTCTTGGCTTGGTTTAGTTGTGGGGTTACGTCGGCAGTTGCCTGTAAACTGGCGATTGATAAATATGGCGATGATGTTGACATCTGGTATATCGAAACCGGTGCGGCTCATTCGGACAACCAACGATTTATTGAAGACTGCGAAAACTGGTATGGCAGGAAAATTCTGACAGCCCGGCATCCTAAGTTTAAGAATCCTTTGGAAATTGCTGCTATTGAAGTTTTTAATACACCGTGGGGTGCTCCCTGCACTAAATACTTAAAAAAGGAAGTTCGCCAGAGAATTGAAAAAAATTACACTCAACCGATTCACGTATTCGGCTTTGAGTGTAATAAAAAAGAAATTAACCGAGCCTTTAGGTGGAAGCAGCAGAATTCCTCAAGAGTTTATTTTCCGCTTATTGAACAAGGGTGGAATAAACGGCGTTGCCTGCAGGAACTTTTACTTAACAAGATTGAAATCCCGGCCATGTACCGGATGGGATACAATAACAACAACTGTATCGGCTGTTTCAAAGGCGGCAAAGGGTATTGGAACAAAATACGGACAGATTTCCCAGACGTTTTCAGGCAGACTGCCGATTTAGAACGAAAAACCGGACATACCTGCCTCAAAGATCGTGGCAAACAACTCTATCTGGCTGAATTAGAACCAGATGCAGGTAAACACCAAAGTATCGATATTCCCGAATGCGGAATATTTTGTGAACTGGAAATGGCCGGATTGCCAATCAAAAATATTAACGAAATTTTAGAATTTATAAAATTTAACCCGGAAAACCAATGAATACAGCAAAATAAACTGTGATAAACAAATGATGAAAACATGGAAATCTCGATTAGAGCTTATGCCGCCCGCAAAGGTATCTCCGATACCGCTGTTCGCAAGGCAATCAAATCCGGGCGGATAACGCTCACCAAAAACGGGAAAATCAATCCGGCGTTGGCTGACCGGCAATGGGAAGCCAACACTGACCCCGCTCAAGTTTATGCTATTAAAGAGGATTCACCAGCACGAGCCTCTTCTTCTGAAACAGCATCATCGGCAAGTTCTGGCGGCATCGGCGTTTCTTACCAGCAAAGCCGGGCTATTCGGGAAGCCTACGAAGCCCGACTTAAAAAATTAGAATTTGACGAACGCACCGGAAAGTTGATTTCCACGGAAACCGTCCAACGGGAAGCCTTTAATGCCGCGCGGAAAACCAGAGATATGATCCTGAATGTCCCGGACAAGGTCATTCCGCTGCTGATTGGCAAGACTGACATCCATGAAATGAAAGAGATTTTACGGAAAGAACTGCTGCGAACCTTAGAGAATCTGGCGAATTTGTTTGATGGAAATCGAGACTGACAGCTTTTTCAACTACGGATTTGCAAAAGGAATACGCCCAGATCCGGACTATACCGTCGACGAATGGGCCGATGCGCACCGCATTTTATCTTCTGTATCTTCAAGCGAACCCGGGCCGTGGCAAACCTCCCGCGTTCCGTATCTTCGGGAAATCATGCGTTGTCTGTCTCCCTCACACCCTTGTGAGCGTGTCATTTTAATGAAAGGCGCTCAAATCGGCGGCACCGAATGCGGCAATAATTGGATGGGATTTGTTATCCATCATACTCCTGGCCCGATGCTGATTGTCAATCCGACGGTTGAAATGGCCAAACGTACCTCAAAAATGAGGATTGATCCGGCAATCGACAATTGCCTATCGCTCAGAGAGCTGGTTAAAAGCCCGAGAACCAGAGACAGCGGCAATACGGTCTTAATGAAAGAATTTCCCGGCGGTGTTTTGGTTTTGACCGGAGCCAACTCGGCAGTCGGACTGCGTTCCATGCCTGTCCGCTATTTGTTTTTGGATGAGGTCGATGGATACCCGAATGATGCCGGAGATGAAGGCGACCCGGTAGATTTGGCCATCCAACGTACGGCAACGTTCTCGAATCGTAAGATTTTTCTGGCTTCTACCCCAACGCTCAAGAACTATAGTCGGATTGAAAAGGCTTTTCTTGAGGGAGATCAGCGTTACTTTTTCGTTCCTTGTCCGGTTTGTGGTACAATGCAAACCTTAAAATGGGCAAATATCAAATTTGAAAGTGGATGTCCTGAAGCTGCGTGCTATGAATGCGAAAAGTGCAAATCTCTATGGCAAGACTATCAAAAAGCCGAGATTTTGCGAAAAGGCGAATGGATAGCAACGGCTCCTGACCGCTCAAACGGAAAAATTGTCTCATTCCACTTGTCCTCGCTCTACAGCCCGCATGGTTGGACATCTTGGGGAGACATTGCCAGCGAGTTTGTGAAAGTCCATAAAGACCCGGCTCGTTTGCAGGTTTGGACGAATACCAAACTGGCCGAAACTTGGGAAGATCAGTCCGGAGAATCCATAGATCCGACCGGATTGATGTCACGGCGAGAAAATTACGGCCCGAAAATCCCGATGAATGTGGTTATTCTGACCTGTGGCGTTGACGTGCAGGATGACCGCCTGGAATTAGAGATTGTCGGTTGGGGCAAAGATGAAGAATCGTGGTCGATTGATTATCACGTCTTACACGGAGACCCGTCAACACCTCAGCTCTGGGATGATTTGGACAGCATTTTGCAAAGGACATATGAGCATGAACGTAATATTGCACCTCTTTCTATTGCTGCAACTTGTATTGACAGTGGTGGTCATTATACAGATCACGTTATTACGTTCTGCGGTGAAAGACTGCATCAGCGCGTGTTCGCAATCAAGGGAAGCAGTTCGGGCTTTGGTGTACCGATTTTTCCAGCGAGAGCCTCCCAAAACAAAAGATTGAAGAAACCAGTGTATGTTATTGGCGTGAATGACGCCAAACAAACGCTCATGCAACGGTTGCGAATTAAAGAACCCGGACCAGGATGCTGGCACTTTCCGATTGACCGGGATGCCGAATGGTTCACACAGGTTACGGCAGAGGTTATCAAAACCCGGATGGTTAAAGGACGGCCGGTTCGGGAATGGGTACCCAGAACAGAAGGACATCCCTGCGAAGCCTTGGACTGCCGCGTTTATGCTTTTGCAGCGTTGCGCGGGTTAATGCGAAATTGGAAGTTTGACCTGAATGCTGCATTTGAACGTCTCCAAAGCTATCCGCTTAAAAACGGTCAAATTCCGGCAGGTAAAGCCGTTAGTCAAACAGCAGCTGCTCCGACAATTCGGTCGAGAGTTAGAAGTAAAGGAATCAGTTTATGAAATCTTATAAAGAACAGCTTGAAGAAATCCAAAAAGCGATTTCGGATATTCTTTCCGGTGCGCAGGAAGCTTCTTACAACGGGCAAAAAGTCAAAAAAGCGGACTTAAATGTCCTGTTTACGCAAGAAAAGTATTTGCGGGGCAAAGTTTCCCGCGATCCAAGCGGCGGTGGAGACGGAGAGACCGGCGGCGGCACCAGCAGCGGCCGCAGCGGCATCCGTGTTCGCGGTATTACTCCGGTATAATTTTCTTGTCATCTTAGTCAATCCTCTTAATATAAGAAATATATTAATTTGGCAAATAAAGGAGGAGAACATGACAATTAGTGTTGCTTGGATAAGGAAAATTAAAGATTGTGAAGAATTAATATTTGTTTCTGACAGCCGCTTAGGAGGTGGTGACCGCTGGGATGAATGTCCAAAGATTCTTACTTTGGAAAGAGGTGATTGTGCAATGAGCTTTGCTGGTGATACATGTTGGACATATCCTTTAATGCTACAAACAAGAAATGCTCTTAATCAATATAATAAGATTAAAAGCAGGGCTATGGATATAACAGATGTAAATGGTTTTATTTTGAATGTAATTAACTCAGTATTTAAAACTATAAATAGAGATGATTATCATGGTAATTTAGAAGAAACTGCAGATTTGATATTCGGGGGATATTCTTGGATTTATAAAACCTTTAAAATGTGGAATTACTTTTATTCTCCGTCACAAAGGATATTCATTAAAAATCCCGGTTTTAAAAATTATTTAGGATTAGGACGCCTGATTCTTATTGGTGATAACAATTTAAAAAAAGACTTTAAAGAACGATTACGCAAATTAGTTTTACAGAAATATGGTGTTGCGGATAATACTAGTACAGAACACCATTTTGATATGGAACCTTTTGAAGTCATTCGAGATATGTTAAAAGAGCAATGGGAAGCCCAACAAAAACGTAGCGAAAAGTATCGTACCATAGGTGGGGCTCCTCAAATGATTAAAGTGTATCAATATATGAATTCTCGTCCAGTTGGGATGTATTGGCCGGAAAAAAGTAACGATAATTTTAAAAATAGGACTTTATTAGGTCGACGGTTATTTGATTTTGAAGATACAGAATATTGGTTCATGGATCCCTATACTTTCTATACAAATGCGTGTCATAAAAATAAAATGTTAAATGAAAACAATGAAGAAATAGAATAGACAATACTTTTATTAAGGCTTGCTGTCTTGCAAGCCTTTTTTATTGGACATTATATGAAAAAACTTGAAATAAAACCAAATTTTATTGACAAAGCGTTCTCGTACTTTGCGCCGGTTCACGGACTGCGGCGCTTGGAAGCCCGTACCCGGATGGCTATGGTAGGCGGATATACCGGAGCAAGGCTCGATCGGCGGCAAACAAAAGCTTGGCGGACAGCTGACGGCTCTGCGGACAATGTAACTTTGCCGGATCTAGCGATGTTGCGCGAACGGTCGCGAGATTTGCTGCGCAATGCACCACTGGCAACCGGTGCGGTCAATACGGTGGTCACCAATGTTGTCGGTACCGGACTTCGGGTACACAGCAATATTGACCGTGAGGTCTTGAAACCGTTTATGAAAACCGAGGAAGCTTTTGACAAATGGGAACGGGAAGCCGAAAGAATCTTCCGGCACTGGGCGGAAAGCACAAATTGTGATGCTACGCGCTACCAAACTTTTACGGAACTGCAAAACCTGATTATCCGCTCCTGTTTGGAAAGCGGCGATATTTTTGTTGTCCGCCGCTACATCAAACGGCCCAATGCTTTGCTGGGCTTGAGTCTGCAGTTGGTTGAAGCTGACCGGGTGGCAAATCCGAATTTTCAAATGGATACGTCAAAACTCAGCGGCGGCGTGGAACTAGACGATAACGGAGCGCCGGTTGCTTATTATATATATAAGCGTTTTCCCGGCGATTATACCGAAGGAAGCAACGAATATGTCCGGGTTCCGGCTTTCTCAAAAGACGGAGAACGGCAGGTGTACCATATTATGAACCGTATCCGTCCGGGATTGACCCGCGGTGTTCCTTACCTGGCACCGGTTATCGAAACACTCAAACAACTCGATAAATATTCGGAAGCCGAGATTATGTCTGCCGTGGTTTCGGCAATGTTTACCGTCTTTGTCAAGAGCGAATCTGAAGACGGGCTGGCTCCCTTTGGCGGGCAAATCGACAGCACGAATGACAATGATTATAAGCTTGGCGTAGGCGCCATTCTGGATTTGCAGCCAAACGAAAGTATTGAAATTGCCGATCCTAAGCGTCCGAATCAGGCGTTTGACCCATTTGTCCAAGCTGTTTTGCGCCAGATTGGTGTTGCGTTGGAATTGCCTTTTGAAATCCTGATCAAACACTTTACCGCCAGTTACTCCGCAGCACAGGCGGCATTGGTGGAAGCCTGGAAGTTCTTTTCGGCACGACGGCGATGGCTGGCAATTCAGTTTTGTAAGCCGGTTTATGATATGGTTATCAGTGAAGCTGTAGCAAGGGGCATCTTGGATGCCCCTTGTTTTTTCTCGCATCCGCTTATTCGGGAAGCTTATCTCGGCGCAGATTGGGTCGGGCCGCCGCGCGGACAGATTGACCAGTACAAAGAAATCCGGGCTGCGGAAAAGAGAATCGAAATCGGCATAACAACGCTGGCTGAAGAAACAGCAGCCCTAACCGGCGGCGATTGGGAGCGGAAACATCCGCAAACAGCCAAAGAACATATGATGCGCAAATCATTAAAATAAGGAAAACCAATGAGAAGTTTATTATCACTCGGCAAATATTGGGCAATTGAGCCTGATACCTTTAATAATCTGGAAGCATTAGTTTCAAAGGATGCTCCGGTTTTGGAGAATACGCGAACCGTCCGAATCCAGAATGGCGTGGCAGTTATCCCGGTCAGCGGAGTTATTACCGGCAGGATGGACTTTTTGACCTATGTTCTCGGCGGCACGGCACTTGATATTCTGGCGAAAGATTTCCGAACCGCTTTGGAAAACAGCGATGTTCGGGCAATTATACTTGATTTTGACAGTCCCGGCGGAATTGCTGTCGGACCGGCAGAAATGGCTGATATGATTTTCAATGCGCGCGGTAGCAAGCCAATCATCTCATATGTTGGCCGAAACTGCTGCTCGGCAGCTTATTGGCTGGCCTCGGCAGCAGATAAGATTGTTGCACATCCGGCGGCTTTGCTCGGCAGCATTGGTGTGGTAACCGCCGTACCGGTACAGGAACAACCGGACGAAAGCGGCACTAGATGTTATGAGATTGTTTCTTCTAACGCCAAAGCCAAACGTCCGGATCCGCGCACGGAAGACGGAATCAAAACAATTAAGGCAGAGCTTGATGCTCTGGAAGCACAATTCATCGGCAGCGTTGCCAAATTTCGCAATATCTCGGAAGAAAAAATCCGAAATGATTTTGGCAAAGGCGCCGCCATGATAGGCCATGAAGCTCTCCAACGAAGCATGGCCGACGAGCTTGGCTCGTTTGAGAGCGTTCTTGCTTCTCTAACTGTAACCTTTAAAAATGAAAGAAACATAACTATGGATAAGAAAACAGACACTCCCGCTACTCCGGAGATTACGGCTTCTTATATCCAGAGCCAATATCCCGAAGTTGCAAAAGCCATTGCAGATGAAGCCTATAATAAAGGCATGGCAGATGGCAACAAAACAGCTGAAGAATCCTATAATAAAGGTGTTTTAGCCGAACGTAAACGTATCTTGGCAATTGAAAAAATTGCCATGCCAGGCCATGAAGATTTGATTGAAAAAGCCAAAGCTGACGGTTCCGTGACGGCGGAAACCGTCGCAATGCAAATGGTAATGGCCGAGAAAAAACGAGGCATAAGCCATCTTGCCAATTTGCAAACTACCGAAAAAGAACTTCCGCCAATTCCTGAAGCCCCGGCTCCAACTGCTTCGGAACAGGTTGATTCCGAACCCCCTCTGGAAGACCGAGCCAAAGCCGAATGGAATAAATCCGCTGATCTCCGCCGGGAATTTGCCAATGAGTTTGAAGACTATTTGGCCTACAAGCAGGCGGAAGAAAACGGTTCGGTCAAAATTTACTCAACCCGTAAGTAAAGGAAAATCAATATGGCAAAATTAACCAATGATATTGCCCGGACTTATGAATTGGGCGATACGAGCGAATATCCTATGCTCGGCGGAGAAATTATCTATGAAGGCGCTGCCGTAGGGATTAACAGCAACGGATATGCCCATGCTTTGCAAACCGGCGATAAATTTGCCGGATTTGCCGAGGAACGGGTAGATAATACTTCCGGAACGGACGGACAAAAGACAATTCGTACCAAATTTAAGGGAACGGTTGTCCTTCCGGCCCCCAGTGGTGTATCTCTGACAGATGTCGGTTCAAATTTGTTTGCCTCAGATGACAACACGTTTACGACAACCTCTGCCAGTACACCGTATATCGGCAAAATCCGCCGCATATCCGATAACGAAATCATTGTAGATTTTCAGGCTTTTGCCGACGCTGTGCCGACAGCCTAAAGTCTATTTTCCCCTTACATATTACAAAGGAATTAAAAAATGAGTGCATCCGCATTATCATCACGGGCTATTATCGGCTCTTTTTACCGGAGATTGAAACAAAACTCCGGTTTGAAATGGGTTGAAGCCATCAGTAACTATTTTCAGTCGGATCAGGACAGTGAAACCTATAACTGGCTTGGTCAGGTTCCGGTTATGAGAGAATGGGCCGGCGGCCGACAGGCAAAAGGCTTTACGACCAACGGATTGACGATTGAAAACAAGCATTTTGAAGCAACGCTTGAAGTACCAGTCAAAGATCTGCGCCGTGATAAAACCGGGCAAACCCGCATCCGTATCAATGAATTGGCTGACAGAACCAATTCCCACTGGGCACAACTGCTGTCAAAACTTATTGTCAGCGGTGAAAGCACTGTCTGCTATGACGGGCAGTATTTCTTTGATACAGACCATGAAGAAGGGAAATCCGGACAACAGAGCAACAAAATCACCTATACAGCCGAAACCGGGGAAACATCTTTGAAAGAAGACCTTTTCCGCCGGGCTATGCTGAAAGGTGTTGAAAGCATCCTGTCTTATAAAGACGATCAGGGAGAGCCTTTCAATGAAGACGCTTCCCGTTTTCTGATTATGGTGCCGACGGTGATGTGGCACGTTGCCAAATCGGCGATTGCCGTGCCTTTGGCCGTTGGCGGCGGAACCAACCCGATTAAAGTTCTCGATGAACTTGACATTACTCTGGTTCAGAACCCGCGTTTAACCGGATGGGAAAACAAGTTTGTGGTTTTCCGCTGCGACTCTTCGGTTCAGGCTTTTATCCGTCAGGAAGAAAAGGACGTTGAAATTCAGGCTATTGCCGAGGGTTCCGAATTGGAATTCAAAGAAGGCAAGCACTGGTATGGTGTTGATACCTGGCGCAACGTCGGTTATGGATACTGGCAGAATACCTGCCTCGTCTCCATTGAATTGGCAGGTGATTAATGGTGAAATATATTGTTACCGGTTCCAAAGTTGTCTTTGGAACCGGGCTTGTTTTAGGACTTTCCGATGAACAAGCCAAAATCAGATCCTTACAGTTAAAAAAAACCGGCAAGAACTATCAAGTTCTGACCAATGTTGAATTTAAAAAAGGCGAAGTCATTGATATCGTTACTAAAAATTTAACAAAAGCCACGCTTGGACAGCTGGAATTGGCAGAACCTCAGGAAAAAGCCACTCCGCCAAAGGAAAAAGCTGCTCCTGCGAAACCTGCGGCTCCAACCAAACCTGCTGCGGCAAAATCATCGCCGAAAAAGGCTGAACTGAAAAACGCGGAACAAACAGAAAAAACTAAAGATGTTTGATTTTGATAAATTCATCAATCGCCCCTGTATTGGAGAAGGCCATGTAGAGGGCATTTTCGGCAGAAAAGCCCTCTATATCCCGGATAATAAGGAGTTTCAGCCTTTTGACATTTTGGTTGACTTTCACAAAGGCTATCAGGAAGTCAAACTCAAAACAGCCGAAGCTCCGGTTACTTCAACGGAAATCGCGGCTTTTATCAGGCTTTGCGAAATGCCGGAGAATTATCCTAAGATCCTGCAAGGAGACCATTTGCAAGTCGAAAATCAGATATTTGACATCATAAACGTGGAATATCACATTCCCGGAACAGAGAAAGCTGTCCTCCATGAGCAATGCGCCTCATCCCCGTTGTATTATCCGTAAAGCCGTTGTCGAGAAGTTGAAAGAATCCGATACTCTGGCCAAAGACCATGTTTACGACAGCCGGGTCAAACCATTGTTCGACCAGCATCTGCCTGCGCTTCTGGTTTACACCCGAGACGAAAAGGTCTTGGAAAACCAGTATGACGGCGACGGGTTTTTCCCCTACAAACGGCAATTGGACATTGCCGTTGAGGGGATTCTGGCAAACAGCCCGGATATGGATGAGCTGATTGACAAGCTGGCTCTGGACATAGAATACGCATTGCTCGGCTTTGAAATTCCCGGCTTTCTGAATGCCGTCATCAAAATGATTTCGACGGAAACGGATGTCGTGATTGATGGAGCGCATTGCTATGGTGCGGTGCGTATCAACTATACCATCACCTATTACACAGCAACAAATAAGGAATAAACAATGAAACTGAGAATCTTGAGAGATGTTCACAATCACAAAAAAGGCGAAGTCAAAGATATCAAAGAAGCCGAGGCTAAAGCTTTACTGACGCAGGGATATGCCGTGCGCGTAGTCAATAAATTTGCCAAAAAACAGACGTCTTCGGCTCCGATTAAGACCGACAAGAGTAAAATCAAGGGCTTAAATCGTGGACTTTGAAGATAAATACGAAATCGCGGACTTGCGGCGGAGATTGAGCAATTTATTAAGAATTGGCACAATTTCCGCCGTTAATTATAAGGAAGCCATGGCACGGGTTAAAATCGGAGATTTGGAAACGACTTGGCTGCCGTGGCTGCTCCGGGATGGCGATGACAAGGCTTGGCATGGCGTAGACCTCAATGAACAGGTTTTGGTTTTGTCTCCCTGCGGCGACCTTAATCAAGGGTTGATTTTGCCAAGCGTTTATAAAGAACCGATTTCCGATGACGGTAATCTTCTGCTCTGGCGGTTTAAGGATGGCTCGATTATTTCCTTTAATCGCAGCAGCGGAGAGCTGAATGCACAGATTACCGGAAATGCCGTAATTATTTCTCAAAAATCTATAACCGCCGAAGCCAAGGTTTCAGCGGTTATTAAATCTCCGAAAATTACTTTGGACGGCGACGTAGAAATCACCAAAAGCCTCACAATCGCTCAAAATCTGACGACTTCCGGCACTGTCAGCCTCAGCGGCGGTACGCCGGTTGCCCGTGTCGGTGATGCGGTTTCCGTCGATGCGAATACCCATCAAGGTACGATTTTGGCCGGTTCGACAAAAGTAAAGGCGGGATAAATGCGCGGCATGAATGACAGAACGGGCAAGCACAATGACGGGTTTGAATATCTGAAGCAGAGAATCCGAGACATTCTCTCCACGCCGCTCGGCTCACGGGTTATGCGCCGCCACTATGGTTCTGAACTGTTTAAAAGAATTGATAACCCGACCAATGGCGAGCTGATTGCCAATATCTATTCCGACTGTGTCACGGCTCTTTATAATTTTGAACCGGAGTTTGAAATCGTAAGCGTTACCGTGGTTTCCATTGACCGCGGCAGGATCATTTTGGATTTGGAAGGACAATTTCTCTCCAATGGCGAAGTTGTCAAATTGGATAACATTGAAATCAAGGGAATCTAAAGAATAATGTCGAATTCTTCCGTCATTGACCTGTCTAAACTGCCGACCCCGAAAGTCATTGAAGAATTAGACTATGAAGTCCTGTTTCAGGAATATTTGAGCGATTTTACAGCCAGAGATGAGGAATATGACGGTTTGCTTGAAAGCGACCCTGCTATTATTATCCTTGAGGTTATGGCTTACCGCGAAATGTTGGTTCGCAAAAGAATCAATGAATCTGCCAAAGCGACCTTATTGGCTTTTGCAAAAGGATCAGACCTTGACCACATCTTAGCTGAATATGGTGTTCCGCGATTAGATGGAGAAGATGATGATCGGTTTCGAATGCGCGGACAAATGGCTTTGGACGGCTTTTCGACTGCCGGACCGATTGACGCATACAAATTCTTTGCGCTTTCTGCTTCCGTCAAGGTCAAATCAGTCGACGTTCGCAGCGATGAACCGGGAAAAGTTATTGTAACCATCCTCTCGACAGAGGGCGATGGTACTGCTGTCCGCCGGGAAAGCGTACCCGAAAACAAAATAACGGTAACCGACGGGAAAGCGACGCTGTCCGGCAAAAGTATTGACCATCTGGTTGTCAAAGATGTTTCCGGCGGACAGACATACAAAGAAAACTTTGACTACACTTTTGATAAAGCAAATTCGCTGCTTGCAGTTACTGTTGACTCCAAAATATCAAACAACACCGAGCTGCTGGTTTCCTATGAACGGGCAGACGTACTGGAACTGGTAGAGCTGGCGCTCAACCATGAGGATGCCAGACCGTTGACCGACCATGTGAGTGTGGTTTCGGCGGAAATTATCAAATACAGCATTTCGGCACATATTACCGTTTACTCCGGCCCGTCATGCTCGGTGGTCGAGGATGCAGCCAACGACGCTATTAAGATATATACCAATGAACGCCACGCGATGGGCGAACTGGTAGCTATTTCCGGCATTTATCAGGCTTTGCACGTCAACGGCGTCAAAAAAGTCCAGCTTGATCAGCCGTTACAGGATATTGAGACAACCAAATTACAGGCTGCTTATTGCGAAAAAATCAGCTTAACAATGGAAATTTTTAATGAGTAACGAATTCAAGAGCCTGTTACCGCCAAATGCTTCAAAATTACTGAGAAATTTAGAGAAAACCGGCAGCAGGCTTTCCTTTCTGGAAATTCTAAACCGTTACCTGCGAAATCCGGAAAAATGTCCGGAACATCTTCTGCCATGGCTGGGTTGGGCTTTATCGGTAGACGTTTGGAATGAGACCTGGGCGGAATCTATCCGGCGCAATGTCATTAAGGCCAGTATCAGCGTTCATCGGCACAAGGGTACGCTCGGCGCCCTCAAACGGGCATTGGAAGCCTTTGAATTTGACCATGTCACAATTGAGGAATGGTTTGATTACGGCGGCAATCCTTATACATTCCGGGTTTTTATTGAAGTTGTAACTGAGGGATTTGACATCAATGACCTGACGGAAGTTCAGGCGGTCATTAACCAAACCAAGAACGTCCGCTCTCATTTAGAAATGCTGAGGGCTTTTCTGTGTACGACTTCGGAAACGCCCCGGCTGGGAAGTGCTTTTTCTACCGGCGAAATAACAACAATTTACGGTCTTGAGGTTTTTGAGATATGACAGATGCCGCTGCAGCAAAAGAGTTTTATTCAATCGTTACGCAAAAAGGGCTTGAAAAGCTGGCTGAAACCAAAGTAACCGGTAAAAATGTCAATCTGACTCATATGGCGGTCGGCGACGGAAACGGTAACTATTATACCTTGGATAAAAGCCAGACAGAGCTGGTACGAGAACTTCATCGATGTGAACTCACTTTAGTTCAAGTAGACAGTCAGTATCCAAATCAGATTATTATTGAAGCTGCGATTGCCGCCGAAATCGGCGGCTTTTTTATTCGGGAAATCGGTGTTTTTGATGAAGACAGCGATTTGTTTGCTGTCGGCAAATATCCGGTAACCTATAAACCGCAGAGCGAAAGCGGTTCATCTAAAGACCTGTATATCCGCATGGTGCTTGGTTTTTCGGAAGCTCCGAATATTGACATCTATATCAATCCACATAATTCGGTAGTTAGCTCGGACAAGTTTGAAGCTCTGCAACTTAAACTGGACGATTATGCCCTGAAAGATTTCAGTAACGCGGCAGAACACCAGAAACTTCCCGGATTGCAAGGCGGAAACGCTACAGAGCGGTATCATCTGACCAAACATGAGCAGTCAACGGTTTCCTCTCTGGATGTCCTGATTACTGGCGACAATAAAGACAAAACCGTTATCCTCAACGAAAAAGGCGACGGTTTTACGGTTACGCCGTCCAAAGAAATCTTCCAGAATATCTTTGTCGTAAGCGGAAATACTGTCGAAGTATCCGAAAAATACTCAATCTATAAGAAAACCATCAGCGCTAATACTGCTCTGGACTTCAATGTTACTAAGGCAAATATCTACCAGAAAGTCATTACTTTTGAGCTTTTTATTGAAATGCCAACAAAGTTCAATGTCTCTTTTGTTCAGGCGGCAAAGATACATTGGCTAAATGATGATGTGGCAGAGTTTGACGAAGCCGGAAATTATCTGCTGGCTTTCCGTTCCTTTGATAATGGCGCTTCTTGGGTAGGCAGCTTACAGGGAATGTGGACATGACGATTAAAACCAAAATCACGCCTTTGGGTGCCGGAAATAAAGTCTTTTATGCCGTAGGACAGGTTCTTTTTGAAAGCGGAGTACCCGGAACTTATTCATTGGAGGTTTTGACCAAGGTTTTTTGCGATATATGGATCAGCGGCGGCGGTGGCGGTGGTTCAAATGGTGCCGGTGGAACGGGAGCTACTCTTCACATTCAAGGCATCTTGCTGCCGGGCTCTTATGTCTTAGTCGTTGGAAACTTTGGCGATGGTGCCGGTGCTTATGTTCGTAATAACAATGGTAAACCCGGCGGAGTTTCTTCTATTACCGGCCCATCCTGCAAAATTACGGCAAACGGCGGATTAGGCCGCAACGGACGCCGAAACGGCGGTGGCGGCGGTACGGTTGGTGCTTTAAGTTATCAGCTGGCACAGACTACTAATACATTGTTTCAATCTCAGGAAGGAGTTTCTTATGCTTTATCTTACATAGACAATACATCATCTGGTTATGGGGCCGGCGGAATCGCTCAAGGAAATGACGAAGGCGCCGGATATCCCGGAAAAACAGGCTACATAAAAATAACATTTATAAAATAAAAAGGATTCTTAATAATAAATGGCAAAAAATAATGTCTGTACCTCAGGAACGGCAAGTAATGCCGGAACTGAGGACTTTTTTTATCTATATTATTATTGCTACGATATGATTAAAGGGGAGACAGATGGTTTTAAAAACTAAGCTGTCACCTTTAGGTGGTGGAAATCAGGCATACAAAAAAGATTTTGTCGTCTTTGAAAGTTCTACCCCCGGAACATATACATTCGAAATCAAGAAAGCTCAGTTTGAAGTTACCGGTTCCGGTGCTGGTGGCGGCGGTGGCGGCTCTGCCGGAAAACATGCCTGGTATGGTCAGGTCGGAGGCTCTGCTGCTGCCTTCAAAGGAATTGTACAGTTAGAAAAAGGCACTTTGAAGATAACTGTTGGTACTCCCGGTAATGGCGGAAATGGTTCTGGACGAAATGCCGGTCCCGGTACAAATGGCACCGCGACAACGGTTTCAGTAAACAATGTTACTTTGTTGACACTTGGTGGAGGTAACGGTGGCGGCGGTACCGGAAGCGGTTCTGGAGCCAATAACGGAGCCGGAGGAATAATAACTGTTTCCTCCAAATTAAAGATTATTTCCACGAAAATCAAAACAAACGGTACAGCCCAATCTACCGTTTCTATTTTAGGAAACGGGTTTGGAGCTGGAGGAAATATCCGCGGTGGTACCAGCGGTTTGCCCGGAACTGCCGGATACATAAAAATACAATTTGTTAAATAGGAAACAAAAGAGAGCTGAAATTCAGCTCTTTTATTTTTTTATGAAAGGAAAAAATATGCCGGATCAATATCTGCACGGCGTTGAAGTCATCGAAATTGACGACGGCGCGAGGGCTATTAAAACGGTCAAATCATCCGTCATCGGGCTTGTCGGCACAGCTCCGCAAGGGCCGGTCAATACACCGATCCTCATCAACGGTTCTCCTACCGAAGCCGTTAAGTACTTCGGAAACCATGTTGACGGCTTCACTATTCCCCGCGCGTTGGATCAGATTTTTGATCAGACCGGTGCAATGGTCGTTGTCATCAATGTTGCTGATAAAACAAATTCTGAACAAAAATCTGATGTTAAACAGGACAATGTAAAATTTGATGATTACGGAGAAATCGTCCTTGATCATAAGATTGTATCGGATGTCGTCGTCAAAAAAGCCGATGAAAGCGTTACTTACACGGAAACTACCGACTATACATTAGATGCCTTTAATGGAATTCTTACCCAAACCGGAGAATCGACTATTCCGGAAAAAGAAGCTCTGATGGTAAGCTACAAATATCTGGATACCTCTAAAATCAAATCCAGCGATGTTGTGGGCGGGGCTAACGCCGATGGAACATATCGTGGTGTCAATTGCCTCTTAGCCGCTCAGACCGAAGTTAGCGTTCAGCCCAGAATCCTGATAGCTCCCGGATTTACACATGATCAGCCGGATGATGATGGCGAAACACTGGCAAATCCTGTTGTTTCCGAACTTCTGGGAATTGCCGAACGGTTGAAAGCCGTAATTATCGCCGATTGTCCGGACGGCAGCGAGCAGGATGCAATCAAATATCAGAAATGTTTTGGTTCTGCCCGTGTTTACAGCGTTTATCCGTGGGTCAAAATCCTGGACGAAAACGATCAGATCGTCAGTTTTCCGTCTTCCGCGGCAGTTGCCGGACTGTTGGCTAAATCCGACAATGAGCGCGGTTTCTGGTGGTCTCCCTCCAATACGACCATCAACGGCATCATCGGGATATCCAAACCGATTGACTTTGCTTTAGGCGATACAAGCTGCAAAGCTAACTTTTTAAACGAAAACAAAGTTGCGACAATCATTCAGGAAGACGGTTTCCGCCTCTGGGGCAACCGAACGGCCTCCGCTGACGAAAAATGGGCGTTTCTTTCCGTCCGGCGGACTGCCGATATGATAAACGACAGCTTGCAGAAAGAACATTTGTGGGCGGTGGATCGCAATATTACCAAAACCTACGTCGAAGACGTCTGCGAAGGTGTCAACAATTATCTCCGGTATCTTAAAAACATCGGAGCCATTATAGATGGCAAATGTTGGGCAGACGCAAGCATCAACACGCCGGATCAGGTTGAACAGGGCAAAGTGACCTTTGATTTTGACTTTACCCCACCGTATCCGGCAGAACACATAACTTTCCGCTCCCGGATGGTTAACGACTACCTTGAAGAAATCTTCAAATAACGGAGAAAATCATGACAGCAAAAGTCTTAAAAAACTTTTCGCTTTTCGTTGATGGCCGAGGCTATGCCGGAAAAGCGGAAGAAGTCACGCCGCCGAAACTTACAATCAAAACCGAAGAATTCCGCGGCGGCGGGATGGATGCCCCGATCGATATCGATTTGGGCATGGAGAAAATGGAATGTCAGTTTACACTGGTCGATTTTGACGCGGAACTGATGAAACTCTTCGGTTTGGTTGACGGAAACGCAGTGCAGGTCACTCTCCGCGGCGCTTTGTGTGATGACAATTCGGTCACACCGATGGTTATCAGCCTGCGCGGAATGTACAAGGAACTGGACTTCGGCAAATTCAAAGCCGGAGACAAAGGTACTTTAAGCGCTTCCGTTTCCTGTCGCTACTACAAACTCACCATCAACAACAGCGATGTTATTGAAATCGACGTCGATAACATGATCCGCAAGATCAACGGTACCGACGTTATGTCTGAAATCAGAGATGCATTGGGAATTTAATCATGGAAAATACAACAAAATTAGAACTTCTGTTTCCGGTTACAGTAAACGGAACCGTTTATCAATCCTTAAATATCCGCCGTTCAAAAGTCAAAGACCGTTTGGCGGTTTCGAAGCTCAATCTGAGCGATGAAGAACGAGAAATTAGACTCTTATCTAATCTTTGTGAAGTAGCACCTGAAGTTCTGCAAGAGCTGGATGAGAAAGACTATCAGGCTCTGCAGCGCGCTTATTTGGATTTTTTCAAATAAAGGGTGACCTCCAAGAAGCCGTAATAACCCTCTCACACATTACACATTGGTCTTTGTCCGAGATTTTGGACTTGGACGAGGAAGATTTTGTCGGCTGGTATGAAAAAGCCGTTAAATTTTATGAAAGTATAAATAATGGCTGATACCAGAGCCGCAGTATCAATCTTAATCGGAGCCAAACTTGGCAGTACATTCAAAAATTCTTTTAGCACTGCCGATAAACAGCTCACCAAACTCGGAGCGACGATTAAGAGCGTAGAGGGAAAAGCGGCGCAAATTGAGGCCTACAAACAGCAATCCCGTGCTTTGAACCAAGTCGGACAGGCTTATAAAGAGGCACGGGAACGGCTGAACCGCCTCAAACAGGAGATGAATACAGTCGGAGCTCCGACTAAAAGCCTGTCTCAGGATATTAAAAAGGCTGAAAGAAACTTTGACAAGGCTAAAACAACCTTCCAAACGGTAGGACGTCAGACGCGTGACATGGGAAGCGCGTTGCGGCAGGCTGGTATTGATACCCGCACGTTGACCCAAGAAACCAATGCGCTCGGTAGATCCCTGAACACGCTCAAAGCCCGTCAGGCTCAGATACAGAGGATTGACAATGCCAAAGCTGCTAATCTGGCCAGACGTTCGTCCATGCGTTCACAGATGTTTGATGCCGTCGCACTGGGGACAGCACTATACGGCACAATCAAACCCGCTGTTGACTTTGAATTTGCAATGGCTAAAGTCGGCGCGATTACCAGCGAGGCGGCAGATAGCCAGGGATTTAAATCGCTTACTGAATTAGCGCGAGAACTTGGACGAACAACGCAATATACTTCGGCACAGGCTGCGGAAGCCATGCAGTTTCTTGGTATGGCCGGTTTCAATACCCAGCAAATTCTTAAAGCTACCCCGGCAGCACTTAATTTGGCAATTGCCGGAAATATGGACTTGGGCAGGACCGCTGATATTGCTTCCAATATTTTAACCGGATTTGGTATTAAAGCTAAGGAAACTACCAGAGTAACAGACGTTTTGGCACAGGCAGCCAGAACAACCAACGTCGATGTCTCTATGTTGGGAGAAACCATGAAGTACGCAGCGCCGGTGGCTGCGGCTGTGGGCGGAACTTTGGAAGAAACGGCCGTTTTGGCAGGTGTGCTCGGCGATGCAGGTATTCAGGCGACGATGTCAGGTACCATGCTCCGTGCAGCCTATCTGCGATTAGCTGCTCCGGTTGGCAAAGGGGCTAAAGTTCTGGAGAAAATGCGGAAAGAACTTCATCTGACAGCAGAGGAAATGCCCGATGTTGCCAAGCAGGCTGCTTATACGCAGGCACATTTAACCCAGATGGGGGTTAAAATCTTTGACAGCAACGGCAAAATGCGGTCAATGATTGACATTCTGCGGGATATGAATGTTGCCCTGAAAGATGCCAGTGATGAAGAAAAACTGTCTGCTGTTAAGGCTATTTTTGGTGATCGTGCTGCGCCCGGCGCTTTGAATATCTTTAAGAGCATACAGACGATGCGACTGGATGAAGTTCTGGATAAGATCAATCACTCGCAGGGTGCGGCTCAGGAAATGGCTGATCGTATGAAAGCAACCACCTATGGTGCCTTTCTGGAACTGAAATCAGCACTTGAAAGCATCTCTATTTCTTTTGGATCGGTTTTACTTCCGACTTTGGCCAAAACAATGCGAACTTTTGCCGGATGGGCTAACTCCGTCAGTAAATGGGCAGAAGAACATCCGAATGTCAGCAAAGTAATCGGTTATACTGTTATCGGTCTGATCAGCCTTAAAGTTGCGGCGATTGCCGTCGGATATGCCTTTACCTTTGCGGCCAGCCCGGTACTTTCTGTCCTTGGGCTTATTGCAAACTTTAGAGCAGCCCGAGCAATGGCTCAGCTGAGTGCTTATAAAAATGGTATCTTAGGTATCGGAACCGGCTTTAAGGAACTGGGAAAAGCTGCCGTGCTTCTTTTCAAAGGCTCTTTTTCAGCTTTGAAGTTTTTGGGCACGGTTATTTCAAAACATCCGATAATTTTTGCAATTACAGCAATAGCTGTCGGGGCTTTACTTATTATTAAATATTGGGAACCGATTAAGGCATTTTTTGTAAATCTCTGGGAAGGAATTTCTGCTGGAGCGCAGAAAGTCTGGGAAAAAATCAAAAAAGTTACCGAGCCGATTGCCAAATTGAAACAGGCAGTCGGAAGCGTATGGAACAAGCTGTTTGGCAGTGATGATGACAAAAAGGCTGTCCCTGCGACAGCACGCCAGCCTGAAGTCGGTCAGGCCGTTGTTGCGGATGTCGGAAAAAATATCGATCCGCTCAACAGCAAGGTTAAGACGGCAATTGCCAACGACAATTCTGCCCGGATGACGGTTCATAACAATATCACAGTCAACGCGGCCAAAGGCATGGACGAAGCGACGCTGGCCAGAGAAGTCGGCCGCGTGATGGATGAGCGAGAACGCCAAATGGCAAGCAGAAAAAGGGCATTAAACTATGGTTAATGTAGATTTAAGCGTCGTCGGGGCAATTCTGAATGAAACCGGACGTCTGAAAACATCAATACCGATTGACAATATGATGCTGCTCGGAGCTTACCGGTTTTGCCTTAAAAATGCTTCGTATCAGACTTTGAAACGGCAAAATGAGTACAAATGGGCGGAATTGGAGCGTATTAACACCAATCCGTCTCTGCAGTTTACCGGGTTCGGCAGTGAGACAATCAGCTTGGATGGGATCATTTATCCGCAGCTTTTCGGCGGGCTCCGGCAGCTCAATCTGATGCGGACATCTGCAATGCAGGGTAAACCGCTGATGCTGATTTCCGGCTATGGCTTTGCATTTGGGCAATGGTGTATCACCTCCGTGCAGGAGAATCAGACGATTTTCTTTAAAGACGGCACGCCGCGGCGGATTGACTTCACCATAAATCTGAAGAAATACGGCGATGACAAGAAGCGCGGCATTATGGGAATTGTGCAAAAAGTTGGGAAATACTTATGATTATTTACAATACCAAAGACGGCGATGTTTTGGATGACATCTGCTACCGCTTTTATGGACATCTAGACGGCACAGTCGAAAAAGTGCTGGAAGCCAACGATTTTCTAGGTTTTCAGCCGCCTGTGCTGCCGGCCGGACTGAAAATCCAGCTGCCGGAAATTAACGACAAAAAATCAACTCAAACTGTCAGGTTATGGTAATGCAGCCGGTTTTTAAAATTCTTGCCAATAATGATAATGTCACTGAACTGATTAAAGAACGGTTAATCCGGCTTTCAATCACAGATGAAATCGGCTTTGTGTCTGACGCGGCGACAATTGTCATAGACAATCATGACGATCAGGTGGAAGTTCCGGCACGCGGGGCTGAACTGGAAGTCTATCTCGGCTATGACGTGGATGCGCTGGTTAAAATGGGCAAATTTATGGTCGACGAAGTCGAACTTTCCGGGCCGCCGAACCAAATCAGCATTACGGCCCGCTCTTCTGACACTTTTGAGAAAAGTAATCTGGGAAGCATTGTCAGTCCTAAAAGCCGATCATGGCATGACATAGCCTTCCCAGACATGGTGGCTGCCATAGCCAAAGAAAACAAACTGTCCCCTCTGGTCTCGCCAAGACTTGAGGGGATTATTGTTGACCATATTGACCAGACAGAGGAAAGCGACCTTGCATTTCTCAATCGTGTTGCGCAAACTGTTGACTCTTACGTTAAACCCGCAGACGGCAAGCTGATTGTCGCTCCGATCGGCACGGCGATTTCTCCGAAAAAGGAAGAAAAGCCGATGCCAACCACGGAACTGGACGTTACAGACATTAACAGCTGGCGGATAAGAATCGCCGAACGCAACAAAATCAACAGCGTCGAAGTTAAGTATCACGACAAGAAGAAGGGCATCCTTGACACGGTTCGCACAGGAAAAGGAAAGCCCTGCTTTTGTGTTCCGCATACCTATGCTTCGGCGACAACCGCGATGCGGATTGCCAAATCAAAACTGGCGGCGCTTATTCGCGGCATTTATGAGCTTGAGCTGACAGTTGCCGGAAATACGGCAATCTGTGCCGAAAGCATCATAAAAATCTCCAACCTGACCCAAGCAGCCAACCGCGAATGGATCATCAAATCGGCCACCCATGAGCTCTCCGGTTCGGGATACGTCACTCAAATCAACGCAATTATAAAGGATTAAACATGGATATTACAAATCTGGACGCCAATGTTTGGCAGTATTTCTTTGCCTTCATGGAACATAACAAAATCTTTACGCTTATCTTGGTTTTTATGGCCGCTGTTTTCTTGCTGCTTATCAAAAAAATCGTGAAAATCCCCTGTAACATTTTCACCGGCAAGATTGACAGCACCAAAATGATGCTCTCGGAATGGGAAAAGGATATTCTTATTTTTTCCGGAAACAAACATCATTTTGCCGATGATTACGCCAAAAACATCCTGTTCAACCGATTGGCAGAAAAAATTCTGCGCAGCTATTACCTTTGGAAAAAACAGGAATTGGATGACATTAAGCAGAAAAAGCTGTCTGTTGACACAGCTGCTTCGTCTGAATATCAGACATCCAAACTGGATGCTACCCGTCAAAAATGGCAGGCGGAATTTACGGCTTGGTGCAAATTCCAAGGAATCGCCAAAGATAAAATCAAACATATTATTCGGGCTTATAACAAGGTTTCGGCCGGAGATATTAAAGCTTTAACCTTTATGCTGACCCGGTTCAACGGCAACTACAATTACCTCAACCTCTGTATTTATGCGGTTTTGAACGCTATTGAGTTCGACCTGGAACAGGCTTCTGCCTCGTTTAACGGGGATTTGGCCGGTATCAAAATTGATGGATACACAATCAAAGGAGGTCATCATGGCACTGAGAAAAATTGATAAAATCATTGTTCATTGTGCAGATACTCCGGATGGTAAAGACTTTACCATTAAAGATATTGACCGCTGGCATAAGGAACGCGGCTGGCAATGCTGCGGATACCATCATGTCATCAGATTGGACGGAACGATTGAAAACGGACGTCCTCTGGCTCAGATCGGCGCTCATTGCAAAGGTTATAATGAAAACAGCATTGGCATTTGCCTGATTGGCCGCCGGGAGTTTACACCGGCCCAGCTGGTCTCGCTGAGAAACCTTATCGGCTCCTATCGGAAACTCTTCCCCGGTTCAGAAGTATTCGGACATTATGAGTTATGCCGGTATAAGTCTTGCCCCAACTTTAATGTAAAGGACTGGTACTATGGTGGAATTTTTAAACAAATTTAAGGCCTGGATTATTGCCGGAGTTGGTCTTTTGCTTTACTGGCTGGGCCGAAAAGATGAAAAAATTAAACAAATCGACACTAAACAGAAAGGACAGCTCAATGCGATACATCAAGCGAACGTGGCTCGCAATACTCGTTTTGAGTCTGAGCGGATTAAGCGGCTGCACGACAAATATCGCCGACCTTGAATTCTGCCAGATCTATGAACCGATTTTTGCTGATTATGACCATGACACTCAGGAAACCATAGACCAGATTGACCGCAACAATCTGGTCTATGATGACCTTTGCACCTGAAAAAGCCCCCTGCTCTACGGAGTAGGGGGCTTTTTGTCGTTTAAATACTTTCTTTATTTAGATTGCTTTTCTGGTCAAATCCTGACTGGCTGCCAGAGAATACATATCACTGACATCCTCAGTCGGATTAGACAGGGTATCTGTCGAAGCCGAATTGCTGATGCTAAAGCTGTTCATCGCCTGTATCAGCTGATCAGCATTGCTGATATCAAGCGTGGAACCGTCATGGAACTCTATGGTTTCGACTTTGGAACTGTCATAACGGAAATGGTCATTTATCTGGATTCCCTTAACTTCATTGCCATTGATGGAGATTTTCAGGTCGTTGCCTATTTTCTCAAACGACAGGTCACTTTGGCTGATACCTTCACCAAAGACAATCTTATCATTGCCTCCGGATTCAGTGATGGTATCGAAGCCATCACCTAAATTGTAAATATAGGTATCATCGCCGTTTCCTCCATTAAGAATATCATTGCCGATACCTCCAACAATTGTGTCATTACCTTCTCCGGCGTTGATAGTGTCATGACCGCCATTTCCGTAAATGATATCATTATAAGAGGTTCCTTTAACAGTGTCGTCAGCATCGGTTTGTTGCAGTGTTATTCCCTGTGTTGACAGGTTAAACGTTGAACCATTAGCAAATTGGAGCGTTTCTACTTGATAATTAGTTCCCGAATAGAAGTCTTTGACTGTTACTCCTTGAGAAACATCATTATTTATTAAAATGTCCAAATTTGAACCATCTTGTCGGAAAGAAAGGTTATTTATGGAGATGCCTTCACCAAAAATGATTTTGTCATTTCCTCTGGTCTCGGTAATTGTATCATAACCGTCACCCAGATTGTAGTAATAACTGTCTCTGCCATTACCTCCATTCAAGGCGTCATTGCCTTTTCCTCCATAGATACTGTCATTACCATCTCCGGCATTAACGGTGTCATTACCATTTCCGGCGATGATAGTATCATCGTTATAAGTTCCGTTTATAGTATCATCTGTTGCACCATAGGCCATATTTAAGCCTAAATCTGGAAGGTATATAGATGTTCCGTCACTAAATTTGAGGTACTCTATTTTGTATAAATCATTTTCATTTAAGAAATTATTGATTTGTACACCTTGGTTTTTGTCGCCATTAACGGTAATCAACAGATTATTGCCTAACATATTAAAATCTAAATCATTGAAACTTATACCGTTACCAAAGAGTAATGTATTTTGACCGGCATCATCTTCTATGGTATCAAGATCATCGCCGAGATTCCATACATATGTATCGTTTCCGTAACCTCCTTTTAATGTATCACATCCTTGGCCACCATAGATTATATCATCCCCGTTGCCGCCATCAATGTTATCGTTTCCAGCATTGCCGTAGATAATATCATTGCCATCTCCTGCCGTTATGGTGTCATCATTATTGTTCCCTGTTATAGAATCATCATAGATCGTTCCATTGACCGTCCCATCTCCTTTTAATATTAACGCATTTTTACTCAGATCAAAGAGGTTCCCGTTGCTGAATTCCAAGGTTTCAATACGGTTACTATTTCCTGAAGCAAAATAATTTTTGATCAAAAGTCCTTGGTTGGGCATATTCTGAACATTAATGTATAAGTCTGAATTCGTTTGACTAAATGAAAGGTCATCATATGAAATGCCCTCGCCAAACACAATTTTATCTGTTCCTTGCGAATCTGTTATTGTATCCATACCGTCACCAAGGTTCCAGATATAAGTGTCATTTCCGGCACCTCCGTCGATTGTATCATCTCCTGTTCCGCCAGAGATGATATCCGCACCATCTCCGCCAGACATGGTATCTTCTCCGATCCCATCTGAAAGAGTATCATCACCATTACCTCCGTTAATGGTGTCGTTTCCATCTCCTCCGGTTATTGTATCGTTATATATTGTACCATCAATGGATTCGCCGGTATCACCTAGCTTGATATCTAAAGACTGACTTAGATTTATGGATGAGCCGTCTGTAAATTCCAGGAGTTCAATATTGTAACTACCTTCAAAATATCTGTTTATTATTATTCCTTCTTGATGGTTATCATTGATAAATATAAGTAAATTATTTCCTTGTTTGAAAAATGATAAATTGGCAGATGTAATACCTTCTCCGAATTTGATTTTATCAAATCCACTGGAATCCGTTATTGTATCCATACCATCACCAAGGTTCCAAATGTAAGTATCATTTCCGGCTTCACCGTTAATGATATCATTTCCAGAACCACCAGTTATGATATCATTTCCGTTTCCGGAAGAAATTTCATCATCTCCGGCTCCACCATTAATAATATCATCACCCCCATAGGTCGTAATGGTGTCGTCTCCGCCTTGAGCATCTATTATATTATCACCAATATTACCGGTAATTGTTTCAGCGCGGTTATCATAGGTGAGAGTAATGTTATTTTCTCTAAAATCAAATTTGCTACCATCGGAAAATTCAAAAATAGTGATGGGGTGATAATTGTTATTGATATTATTTGAAGAAAAGTGATCTTGGATAATAATCCCTTGGGAAATATCATTTTTCACAATCAGTCTCAGATTATTACCGTCTTGTTTAAATGTTAAATCGTCAAACGAAATATTTTCTCCAAATTTGATAGTATTTAATCCGGCTGTATCTCGAATTGTATCAATATCATCACCTAAATTCCATATATAGGTATCATTTCCGACGTCGCCATCAAGAGTATCATTGCCTTTGCCTCCATTCAGTATATCATCTCCTGATGAACCATTCAGGTTATTTTCCCCAATATTTCCTATTAATGTATCGTCTTCAACAGTACCTGTAATTGAACCATCCAATTCATTTGTTTTCAAAATTAAACCTGTAGTTAGGCGCAATGTTGAATTGTCGGCAAATTTTATATTCTCTATTCGGTTATCATTATTTCTAAAGAAATCTATGATTTCAATACCTTGTGAGAAATCGTCGTTGATTGAGATTATCAGATTATCATTTTTTCTGTAAAAAGAAATGTTTTCCTTACTTATTCCGTCCCCAAAGATGATTTGGTCGCGTCCTCCTAAATCTGTAATCTTATCATAACCGTCGCCTAGGTTGTAATAGAAAGTATCCCGGTCATATCCGGCAGAGATAATATCGTTTCCTTTGCCGCCCGTAATATCATTATAACCATCCTCGGCATTAATTGTATCATCTCCGTCACTGCCGATTAAAATATCATCATCACTTGTACCGGAGATTGTCTGTCCGGCGTTTTCGCTTGGTTCTTCTGGTTCAACTATAGAAACAGATGAAGTTTCTACAATAGTCCCATCGGCAAACTCTAACTTTTCAACCTGAGAATAGCCTGAGTAGTAATTTTGAATTGTAATTCCCTGAGTTTTGTCATTATTAACATAAATCACTAAATCATTACCATCTCTTTCAAATAACAAATCCTCAAAGGAAATACCTTCGCCAAATTTAATGGTGTCATTATCCGTGTTTCCGCCATTGTAATCATAGATCGTGTCAAAACCGTCTCCTAAGTTCCAGATGTAGGTATCATCTCCATAACTGCCTTCCAAACGGTCATTTCCTTTACCGCCGATAAGCGTGTCGTTGCCGCTATTGCCTTTTAATGTGTCATTACCAGCTCCGCCATCAATGACATCATCCCCGTCATTACCAGTAAGCGTGTCACCAAAGTTCCCTCCGGTTAGGGTATCGTTATTGTCCGTCCCGGTAATATCTTGTGCAGCCAAGGCATCGGATCTGTCTGTGGTAACAGCAATGGTTGACGTTTCTACAATAGTTCCGTTGGCAAATTTTAACTTTTCAACCTGAGAATAGCTTGAGTAGTAATCTTGTATTTTAATTCCCTGCGTCTTATCATTATTAACATAGATGATTAAGCTATTGCCATCTCTTTCAAATGACAAGTCCTCAAAGGAAATACCTTCGCCAAATTTAATGGTGTCATTATCCGTGTTTCCGCCATTGTAATCATAGATCGTGTCAAAACCGTCTCCTAAGTTCCAGATGTAGGTATCATCTCCATAACTGCCTTCCAGGCGGTCATTTCCTTTGCCGCCAATAAGCGTGTCGTTGCCGGAGTATCCGTATATCGTATCATTGCCGCCTTTGCCATCAACAACATCGTCTCCGCTATTACCACTAAGCGTGTCACCAAAGTTCCCTCCGGTTAAGGTATCGTTATTGTCCGTTCCGGTAATATTTTGTGCAGCCAAGGCATCGGATCTGTCTGTGGCAACGGTAATGGTTGAAGTTTCTATAATAGTTCCATCGGCAAATTCCAATTTTTCTACTTTGTAATAAGTGCTAGAGTAGTAATCCTGTATTTTGATTCCCTGAGTTCTGTCATTGTTAACATGGATGATTAAGCTATTGCCATCTCTTTCAAATGACAAATCCTCAAAGGAAATGCCTTCACCGAATTTAATGGTGTCATTATCCGTGTTTCCGCCATTGTAATCATAGATCGTGTCAAAACCGTCTCCTAAGTTCCAGATGTAGGTATCATCTCCATAACTGCCTTCCAGGCGGTCATTTCCTTTGCCGCCAATAAGCGTGTCGTTGCCGGAGTATCCGTATATCGTATCATTGCCGCCTTTGCCATATATTGTGTCGTCATAGTTGGTGCCGGAAACATTATCAGCCCCATCATTTTGAATGAATTCGAACCCTCGTTCTGTTAATGGCACAGTAGTACCGTCCGCAAATTCTAATTTCTCAACTTGATAATATGAGCTGCTGAAAAAGTTTTGAATTATTACTCTTTGGGTTATGTCATTAAATAGAGTCATAATTAAATTATTATCCTTACGAGAGAAAGTTATATCTGAGAATGATATTCCTTCTCCGAATTTAATGGTATCGTTGTCCGTATTTCCTCTATTATCATCGTAAATTGTATCAAGGCCATCGCCTACATTATAAATATAAGTATCGTCTCCCAAACCACCCTCTAAGCGGTCATTGCCTGTACCTCCAATTAAAACATCATTTCCATTTTCTCCATATAATGTGTCAAAGCCTGCTTCTCCATATATAGTATCATCTCCTATACCAGCATTTACAGTATCATTGCCACCATTGGCATAAATAATGTCATCAAATTCGGTACCTTTGATACTTTCTCCAGTTTTCAACTGCTTTAAGGTCAAACCAATTTCAGACAGATTGACTGAAGAACCATCAAAAAAGTTTATTTTTTCAATTTTGTAATCTTGGCCAGAAAAGAAATTTTGAATAATAATTCCTTGATCTTCTTGTTCGTGAACTAAAATGATCAGATCATTACCGGAGTTGCGGAATGTTAGATAATCCCAAACAATCCCTTCACCAAACTGGATAGTATCTTGATTTGCATTATCATAAATAGTATCTAAACCGTCCCCTAAATGCCAAAGATAGGTATCGTTGCCAGCTCCGCCTTCCAGCCGGTCATTACCTGTACCTCCATAGATGAAGTCATTACCAGCATTGCCGTAGATTGTATCATCCCCTCCATTGCCGCCAAGAATATCATTTGCGGCAGTTCCATCAATCCTGTTATCGTCATTATTGCCTTCTAAAGTCACACCACCATTGATGTCAGGCAAGCTGTTCCAATGATCAAGGACATATTCATAATCCCAAGATGTTCCGTCTGCAAATTGGATTGCACTGACTGTCGTGCTGGATGTTCCCTGTTTGTCAAAGTAGCTGAAAACCCTAACAGAATCCGTTGTCCCATCTTCATAGGAAACAGAAATTATTAAATCGAATCCCTGGCGTTGCAAAATGGCATTCTCCGGCAGGATTCCTTCTCCGAATTTAATGATATCGGCATTGGGTGCCGTATCATCTTGTGTATTGTCAATGGAATCATTCCCAAAACCTTTTTCAAACAGATATATATCTGCTCCGTTTCCGCCGGATAGAACATCATCACCGGCACCACCCTTTAGAGTGTCATTACCATTGCCGCCAAACAGATAATCGTTTCCTTCTTCGCCATCTAATACATCGTCACCATCTTCGCCATAAATATAGTCATTTCCTGATCCGCCCAAAGCCGTATCATCGCCTTCGGCTGCTTTGATGATATCATTGCCGGCCAAACCATTCATCAAATCGTTCCCTTCGGTGCCGAACAGGTTATCATTGGCTGCACTTCCGACAGAATTGTGACCAAAATTAAGTAATTCGGTTTCAAAAAATGTACCATCAGCAGAACCTTTGGCCTGGAAAGCCGCAATAACATCTTCTGCATTATCATAGAAACGCAATATATTTGACAATTGCAGCATTTCTATTTTTCCATTTGTCGCATCTGCCTCAAAAGCCTCCTGCAGCAAAGCGACTGCCTGATCAACATTGACATCCCAATGTTTGGTTTCTGCATTATAGGTTAAAATAATTTTCTGCAAATAGGGATTGTTTGCCATGTCTGCCGATAAAATTGTACCGACATAATTTTTGAGAAGTTCAAAGGCCTGTAAAATCATCGGAGCGGCGTGTCCGTGTGGATTGGTTTCCCGTTCACCCCAGCACCAAGTACCAAGATAGTCTTCGCCCATAAATTCTTCCAAAGCCTCTAATTTTCGGGCATCACCTAAAACATTTCCATATACCTGAGATGGATTGCGACCAACAGGATCCATATCTTGGACACCAGCCCAATGATAAATAATGTCATTTAAAAGCGTATCTTTAGTGTTGTCATCAGTTGCCGCCAAATATTGTCCGACCAGCGACTTGAGCGTACCTGTTTCATCCAGAGCCATAGCTGCATGCAGAGAGTAAACATTTCCCCAGCCTTTAATATCCGGCAAATTTTTGATATCATCGGGAATTGTAATATCATCTTCATTCAGAATGGTATTGGTACCATCAACATCAAACCACACGTCAGATACTTTTCCTGTTGTTCCATCTGTACGGTTAAATGTTCCCTGCTGAATTTCGAGGTTGCCGTTTTCGTCAGCTTCTTTTTGATAATCATATTTGAGATTGATACTTTCGATTCCGGCTTGTTCCAAGGTTAGCAGTTCTCCGGAATCTACAATTCCATTAGTATTGGCGTCACGCCACACTTTGACTTGGCTCCAAGCATCATCTTCTGCATCAAATTTGCCATTACCGTTAGAATCGAGGTCTTTAAGAGCTTCAAAACCGTTAACGGCATTTTTACCATTTTGAAGCACGGTATGGTTACCGAACATTTCGATACCGTTATCAATCTGACCATTACCATTGATATCCCGAACAAGGAAACCTTCGTTTTTGCCAATCCAGCCGCTGTTTTCAATTTTTTGATTACTATCAAAATCAAAATGGACGTTGCCATCGGTACTGACGGTTTCAATTTTGCCGTCTCCGTCTAAATCTACAACAAGAGGGGAGCGGGAATTTTCAGCATCTTCCCATAATTTGCCAATATCTCCCTTGGTATCCTCTGGAATTGACGGCGGATTATCCGTTTGGGGTTTCTCAGTTCCGCCTTCCGGTTCCTCCGGCTTTTCCGGGATAATGGGCGGTAATGGGGGATTATCGTCTTCACTTGGTTCTGGCATCGGAATATCTGGCAAATCTTCAGGATTTTCAGGTTCTTCATCATAAGGAGGAAATTCTGTTCCACTATCTATATATCCAGCTCCATTCCATTGCAGAACTGAACCATCTGGCTGATACAAAACAGGCATATTTTCGGCAGGAATATTGGAATCAGGATTTTCCGGCTCATCTTCCTCTGGTAGCTTCACATTTTTGAATATTACTTGATTTCCGCCATAGCCATATATAATAACATCGTTTCCTATCTGTTGCAGAGTTTCCAGATTGAAACCGCCGGAGCAAGAAATGATATCTCGAGCAGATACATTATAAATTGTATCAACCCCGCCGGCATCATTATTAATCATAACAACATCTGTATTGTTGTCTGTGCCACAATCTATTCTATTTGTACCTTTTTCAGGATAGAAATAATCTCGGCCGGTGCCTCCATAAAGTTTGTCATTATCTGCTCCACCATAAAGATAATCATTACCGGCATCACCATAAAGTTCGTTATTTCCATCTTCACCCCAAATATAATCATCATCGGCGCCGCCATGGACGATGTCTTTGCCAATACTACCATAATATCTGTCGTCACCGCCGCCTAGATTGGCCGTATTAATATCGCCTGAAGCATCATCATAGCCACCATAAACAAAATCTTTTCCGTTACCACCTTCAAAGTGATCGCTTCCGGCACCTAAATCAATGGTGTTTTCATCATTACTGCTACCATCTGTCGTATAGACTTCATCATCTCCGGCTCTTGTATTTATGTTATCATCGCCCGATCCGGCCCAAACTTTGTCAACACCAGATCCTCCATAGTACTCATCATTTCCGCCTCCGAGTTTGATTGTGTTTTCGTCGGTTGCGGCATCTTCAGATCCTCCGTTGACAATATCAATACCGTCTCCTCCATAAAATTCGTCAGAACCTGCGCCAAGATATATCTTATTGTTATCATTTTTATCACTGCTATCATTGGTATAAACAATATCGTTTCCAACTCCTGTACTTATTTCATCATTTCCAGAGCCTGACCAAACCTTATCAATACCAATACCGCCTGTGTATTGGTCGTTACCTCCGCCTAAATGAATCTCATTAATATCTTCAGATAAGTCTGCTGATAAGGTATATTCAAAACTACTATCAGCAGAATCTGTAAAAATAAAATCTTTAGAACCACCATCTACAATATCAATATCATCACCGCCTGTATATTTATCACTTCCTGAACCTAAATATACGGTATTATTGCCATTGCCACCACGGACATCATCTCCACCATGCCCAGCATAGATATAGTCATCTCCAGCGCCAGCTCCGATGGAGTGGGCTGCATAAGTTTGATCTCCGGCATAAATAATATCATTGCCATCACCACCATCTATGACATTTGCCTCACGCCCATAAATGACGTCATTGCCATTTCCGGCATTTATTGTATGATTTCCCGCATCGGCATAAATAAAGCTGTCGCCATACAAATCAACAATATTAGCTTCTCCGTTACCTGCAAAAACATAGTTATAATCATCTGTAGTAAACTTGGCGTACCAAGCATTAGACTGATTGACCACACCATAGTTGACATTGCTTAAATCAACATTTGAACCCACTAAAGAGTAGTACTTATCAATAATATTGCGGACAGCTTTTATTGTTACATCTGTAGTTGAGGTGGAGTTAGGATCATAGAATGGATCCGAATATCCCATATATATTCCGTAAGGTAATCCGGCAAAAACATTCCGACCATTTAAATATTGCTGAGCAAAATAATTTGTACTGGTGTTACAATTTCGTGTTTTGGGATTGTAGACTAACTCATCTTTTAATGATTGTAAAAAAGTCGCTTCAAGTTTTATTTTATTAAAGGCTTTAAAAGCTTCTGTTGAATTTGTTTCATCTATTATAGTTGATGTATAAACTTTATATTCCGTAAGATATTCAACAGTGGTAGCCTGCATAGTACCATCATGTGCCGTTTGTGTTCCCCATAATATTGTTCTGCTATTCCCATCTTCATCCGTTATTGTATATTCTTGGGCAGGTACTGGAGCACTAATATAAAATCCTATATCTAAAGAAGAATTTGTATAGAGATCAATATATTGGATCGTTTTACTACCATCCTCATGAATAGTTATAAGATCATAGCCTGTATGATTTCCTATATCAGTACCACCTGGAACAGGAGATAAATTTACATTAACATCACGAGCATGCACTCTTAATTGATATTGTTTTGCCATTGTTATTCTCCTTCAACTTAAAATTTATAAAAAAAACTGTAAAATCATACTGTATACAATTGTTATAAAAAATGATTTCATTACAAATATTAGGGCTGATTTTATTGAAAAAACTGTATTTTTCTCTATTTTTTCTTTCTTTAGCGATATTATTATTCCCATTATAGCAGATGAAACAAAAATAGAAATTGAACTTCCCAATAAGTACATTGTAACATCTTCCCATATATTAGGCTTTTTTCCCTGACTTAAGATTGCCGGTAGTAAGCTAGGCAAAATTAAAAAGAAAAGTGAAAAAAACAAACTCCAAGGAATTAGTTCAAGAATATATTTTTTTCCCATTTTTTTATATATATTAAATATAGGATAAGCCACGATTAACCAATAACCTAAAAATATTGGAAAATATAAAAACGCATTAAATAAATTTGGAAAATTTAATAATAAAAATACCCCAGCTATCAAGATATATAAAACTAACATATCCAGCTACCTTTCATAGGCTAAATATTGAATTGTTTTGAAATCATCCTCATTAAATCATAACCAGTATGATAACCTAACGATGAATTGAAAACTTCCCGGGAATGAATACGTAATTGATAGGTAACCATAGTGTCCTCCTGTCTAAATTAAATTATTTTTAATGATAAAATCAATGTAAAAGCAATCATCATATAAACAATTAGCTGTATAAAAAACGAGCTACTTTGGGGGATATTGCTTGGGTTATTTGTTGTTTCTATTGTTTTAGGAATAAACAGCATAATCACCCCTAAAAGTGCCGAAAATAACAATAAAATTGACGATGAAATAGCTAAATTCATAAATAGGATTACAAAAGTTTTATCTTTTGCTGTAGAAAATGTTAGGGTTGTATAAGCATTGGGAATGAATAACAGAATAGAGTAAAATACATGAGAGTATAAAACATGTGCTAAATTTGTTTTTCCATGTTTTTTATAGAATTTGATGAAATATCTCATGGAAACAATAAAACATATACTTAATAAAAATGAATATATAAGTGAGTTTTTATAACCATTCTCGAAAAGAAAAATAAATATCCAATGTCCTGCTATATAAATTAAAATGCTTAAAATTATAGCTATTATTGTTGAAAATAAAGTTTTGTGACTTACTATGTGACTTACTATTTTATTATTGTTTTGCTTGGTATATATTTTTATAAATACCCCAGATAATATACAGATAGGATAAATCCAATAGTACATTATTATATCACAAATTCCGCCTTTTAATGAAAACCAGTTTGTTATTGTACTAAAAATATATAATGCACTTGCCAATAATGTAATAATAATTATATATAGAGAAAATATATATTTGAGTAATTTTATACTTCTGTGACTAATAGCAACACCAATTTTATTCATAGTAGAACCTCACATGGAAAAAATTAAATAAGATCATAACCTGTATGGTTCCCAATATCAACATTTCCACTTTCCGTTATAGTTACATCGCGAGCATGTATTCTAAGTTCATATGTTGTCATTATAATATCCTTTCATCGTAAAAAATAGCGTAAAAATAAGGAATTAAATACCAATAAAATTAAGAACATAATTAAAATTGTTTTGATTCTTGTCCCCAAAGCTATTGGAATTTGGATATTTACTTCTTTGTTTGGAAAAAATGAGATGATAAGCCCACCTAATGCAGAGAAAACAAATACAGAAACTGATGCAAAACTGCACCATATAATAAAATCGCGAAGAAAAAAATCTTTTGCTGCCGCGGCAATTAAAGTTAAAAAGGAAAAGGGAAAAACTAAAAAAAATAGAGAAAAAAACAAATTACTGTGAACTATTTCCAACATATATTCTTTTCCATTTTTTCTATATAAAAAAAAGAGAAATAATAATATAATACATGCTGAGATAATAGAAAAAAGATTAATTTTCACATCCATACAATATAACCAAATAAAATTTATTATGGTAAGAAAAAATAGATAAATTCTTGTTCCATATATGGAAGTTGTTATTTTCTGTTTAACCTTTTTATCCAATGAATTAGTTGACTTTTCTATAGTCTGTTTAATCTTGTTCATAAGCACCTCCAACGGTGAAAATTAAATTAGCACTTTGGGAAGCATAGCTTAAAAGCAGATAACAAAACGTGAAAATCAGAAAAAAGAATCGAGCGAGAGAAAATTTTAAGCGGAGCGCATCAAAAGAAACATCTAAGAATTTGAAAGATGGATGCTGGTCAAGATATATAGCCTGGATAGGCGGTTCTGTATAATTATTCATATCTTTTACTCCGGTAGAGAGTTTTATGCTTTTATCTTCTACCGTTAAGTTTAAAAAGCAAGTGAAAAAATTAAATTTTACTACTGTTCTTAGATTGTTCTAAGTAAAAGCTTAAAAAAATGAGGAATTGTGCCGCGTTAATTCTTGTGGATAAATTTGATATTTTTCTTTATTTTTAGTTTTCTGTTAACAATTATTAAAAATTTTCTTTGCTTTTTGATTTCTTTCGTTTTAGGATTTGCTATAAAATTATTACAACCCACGGGATAGTGAGCAAATTTATGACAGAAGAAAATTCAAATCCCCAAACTCTTGATACCGGACTGGCCTGTTTTGCGATTATGGCAAATTTCTTTGAAAAGCCAATCTCTATTGACCAAATCAAGCATAAATATGACCGACAGAATTCGCATTTTGAAGAATATGAACTGCTGCAGTTGGCAAAGGAATTTTCTTTCAAAGCCCGCTTTGTCGAGACCAAGTGGGAGCGTTTGGACAAGACGGCGCTGCCGGCAATCGCCCAGAGCAAAGACAATACTTATTTTATTATCGGCAAAGTTGCCGAGGACAAAGTTTTGATTCAAGACCCCGCCAAAGGCAACCACCCCGAGGTTTTGA
>ERZ1027077.12-NODE-12-length-90502-cov-29.089013_pt1 | contig 90502 bp, 97 predicted proteins | sample MGYA00519280_ERZ1027077 | MGnify/ENA primary metagenome ERZ1027077 (study PRJEB26926, sample SAMN06164528) | human gut metagenome | biome: ENVO:00009003; feature: ENVO:2100002; material: ENVO:00002003 | host: Homo sapiens | place: USA | collected 2012 ... | reverse complement strand
ACGCGGCGCGAGGGAAAAGTCAACTATTATTGAATCCGCTTTTATTTTTGGCAAATTAAATGCCCCGCATTCGCGGGGCTTTCATGTCAGTTGCAGCTGTAATTGCCTCGGGAACAACCAGCATCGCCGGAAGAACAGTCTTGAATCTGGTTAATTGTTTTTCCGTTGACCGTAAACTAACTGCCGCATTCTTCGTCTCCCCAGCTGTAAAAGCGGATGTCGCCGCAATAGGAGGTGCTGCCGTTGACGTTAAAGTTGGCTTTGCATTGCAGACCGATTTCGCCGGCGGTTGCTTCAAACATATTGGCGGGTATGTAGATGTTGCTGTTGTCAACCGACCAGTAGTTAATGGCAATGCCTGACGTGTTTTTGATAAAGTTGTTTATTTTGATGGTTGACATTTGGTCATAATCTCCCTGACCCAGCCACGGGCGGTTTACGTCGAAACCGCTGCCGTCGATGTCTATGCCTAAAGCGGCGCCGTTCTGGTACCAGGTTCCGATTTCCATATCGCCGAACAAATTCAGCCATGAGCTGTTGACGGTGAAGCTGTCGGCAGTTACTTTTCCATAGAAATCGATGGCGACGGAGGCTGGGATATTTATGGCATTGGCATTAATATTTACGTCGATCAGGTGTCTGGTGGTTTCGTCGCTCATGGTAAATGTGCCGGTTTTCAGGGTTGGCCGTGTCGGGTATTGTGATGCACAGACTTCGTCATTCGGCCAGGTTATATCTTTAGAACGAAATGTCATGGTGCCGCTGACCGTAATGTCGTTCAGCATCATGATTGTTGCGTCGTATGCGTCAGCCGACTTTAATTCTGCCGCTGTTGATACGGTTTTGGCTCCGGCCAGGACTGCAGCACAGGTTTTGGTGCATTTCTTGTAACTGTCGTCGTACGGACAATTGCTGATTTCATATAAATTCGGACAGGTGGTTTGTGTGTAGCCGTCGGCGTTGCAAAGTTTTTTTGTATCGGCGCGGCATTCGGTGCAGATACCGCATGAATTCGTTGTTTTGCAGCCGTTTTCACAGGTTTTTCCTGTAACGCTGCAGTCGGGGTTTGAACCGCAGGTTTGGCATTTCGACTGGCAGTCGGCAAAATAGGAAGCGCAGCCGTATTCGCAGGACACTTCGATGCGGTTCCGGCAGTTATCGTTATAAGCGGTTTTGCATTTGGACGAACAGTCTTCCCAGTATTCGGCACAGCCGTAAGGCGTGCTGACTTCGGTACGATTGTCACAGTTGTCGGATTTTGATGTCTTGCATACCGAGGAACAGGGGGCCGGATAATATTCGGCACAGCCGAAACCGTTTTCGGAAACACCGCTGGGGCAAGAACAGCCGGTATATTGCCCACCGCAAACTTTGCCGCTTAAAATCTGGGGAGGTGGACAGTTGGCGGAAGTGTATTTGTATTCGGATTTGCAATTGCAATATTGGTAACGACCACCACAGGAGGCGCCGCCGCCGCTCTGTTCCGATGTGCAAGACACCAGAGTTGGGTCGCATTGGCAGGATTGATATTGTCCGTTACAGCTGTCGCCGACGCCGACCTGTCCGGCCGGACAGCTTACAAGATTGGAAACACATTTACAGCCCAGCCCGAATTCAGCATTGTATGGGCAAGGGGTATCGATTGTTTGGAGGCTGTTGCAGTTTTGTTTGGTATAACCGGCGTTAAGACATTGAACTTCGGTGTCAACAGAATAGTCGTCTCCGCGGCTGAAACCTGCTCCTGGATCGCAGTCGCCGACGCCGAGGAAACAGACGCCGGCGGTCTTATAGGCCTTGTCAAGTTGTTCAAACTGAAAGGCGGGCTTTGGTTCGGGTGTGCCTGTGTGTGTCGGTAAAAAGCCGGAGGCAATAGTTAGCTTGGGGAACATAAGCGCAGTTCCGGAGAGCAAAGAGAACATTAAAACGGATTTCTTCATAGTATCACCTCACGACAAATGTTGACCAAAGCCCGCAGGGAGCAGACAGGTGAGGAGATATGGGAAAGACAGGCAAGATAAAACGAAACGGGGACAGCAAAAACGGAAGACGGTTAGTCTCCGCGCATATCCTCATATATCTACACATACCCGCAGGCGGTCTTCCGCCGCGGCATAACATCCACACCTGTAGATAATATAACGCGGATTTTGACAAAAGTCAACTATTCTTGAAACCGGTTTTATTTTCCGCAAAAAAAGCAACGATATTGGAAGTCAAACATAAGAAAAAAATATTGTCATTCCCGGGCTTTTATTCTTTCCTGTCATGTTCGGGCTTGACCCGGACATCTCTCTCATGGATACCCGGAACACGCTGCGCTTGTCCGAGGATGACGGAAGAAAAAATAATACTGTCATGTTCGGGCTTGACCCGGACATCTCTCTCATGGATCTCCGGAACGCGCTGCGCTTGTCCGAGGATGACAGAAGAAAAAATAATACCGTCATTCCTGTACTTTTATTCTTTCCTGTCGTTCCCGTACCTTCTATCTCTTTCGTCATTCCCCGGCTTGACCGGGGAATCTGTAAAGGAGATCCTCGGGTCAAGCCCGAGGATGACAAAGAAAAAAAGTCCCTCTTCCGAGGGGCTTGATTAAATTATTCTTTGGTTATCTGGGATATTTTTTCGTTAACGACGGCCGGCGTATATTTCAGCACTTTGTTGTCGACGTTGCGGGAAGCCAGTTTTTCTCTGACTTTGCTTTTGTCGAGTTCGCCGGAATCGTCTTCCAGAATCAGGGCGTGATTCCACTGAAAAACGGCTTCGTTTCTGCGTCCGCCGAACCAATAGGCATCGCCCAGATGGTCGCTGATGAGCGCGTTGGACGGTTCAAGTTCGGCCGCTTTTTCCAGATATTCAATCGCTTTGTCATATTGTCCGAGACGATAGAAAGCCCAGCCAAGGCTGTCGGTAATATGCCCGTCGTTGGGAATCTGGTTGTAGGCATCGACAATCATCCCAAAAGCTTCGTCGACGTTTTTACCGTGTTTCAGCAGACTGTAGCCCAGAAAATTGAGCACGAGGTAATGGTTTTGGCTTAATGCCAGCGATTTGCGGAAGTTTTTTTCCGCTTCTTTCCATTCGCCCAGACTTTCGTATGAAATTCCGAGGGCGTAGAACAGAACCCAATGCTGATTTTCGATTTTGGGCAGAGATTTAATGGCGTCTTTATAATAAGAGACGGCTTCGTCCTGCTTGTTGCGAATGCGCAGAACATCACCCAAATCGAGCAGCAGCTGATAGTTGCGCGGGTTTTCCAGCGTCAGCGATTTCAACAGAAGTTCGGCGGCCGCGTAGTCCTGCATGGTAACCAGATTGCCGGCTTTTTTGACCTGCGCGGAATAGTAAGCTTCCGAATCTTCGTCGATTTCGTCGTAGATGCCGTTGGCCTCGGCATACATTTCGCGGCTTTCGAGAATGTCGGCAAGAAGAAGTTTGGCCAGGTCGTATTTGGGGTTTGCGTAGATCGACAGGCTGATGAAAATATGCGCAAGATCAATGCCGGCGGTTCCCTGACGGAGTGTTGCGGCAATGCTGAACAGCGCTTCGGACATGCCGATGTTCGGGTTGTCGACGATTTTTGCGGTTTTTTTGGGAACGGCGCGGCGGATGTTGCGGGCAAGCTTGTTCAGCATGTCGGCCAGGAGTTTTTCGTCGGTGTAACGCGTCGCCAGCTGAACCGCCTTGTCTTTTTCGCCGTTGCGAATGTAGAAATTGGTTATGACCTGCAACGAACGGAAAGACATTTCCATGCTTTCGTCGTTGACTATGATTTCGTAATGGCGACGGGCCTCGTCCGTGCGGTCAAAGTAATCGTTCAGCATGCCGGCGTGGAAATGGTATAAGGCGCGGAAGCTCGGTTCTTTGTCGAGGACGGCAAGCGTTTTAAGCGCTTTGTCCGGCTGGTTGAGACCGGCGTAAGCCCAGGCGGACATGAGCGGAATGATAAATTCCTTGTAGACGGGACCGTCCAGATGGCCGACGGTTTCGTTGACCTGTTCGTAGCGGCCTTTTTTCATTTCGTCGACGGCCATGATAATATAGGTAAAGTTGTTTTTATCGCCTTTTTTGAGCGAGATTTCGGCGTATTTGGCAGCCTCGGAAATGCGGCCTTTGGAAGCGAGTATGACATAAACGCGGCCGAGAAGCTCTTTGTTTTCGGGATCTTCGTTAAGGGCTTCCATATAATAGTCGGCAGCGACGTTAAAGTTTTTGCGAAGGTGGGCAACCCTTCCGGCCAGATAGGCGCCGTAGGCTTTTTTCAGCTCCGGCTGCCGAATGATGAAGTTTTCGGACTGATGCGACGTAAACTCGGGCTGCTGCGTGCAGGAGTTGAAAACAATGACGCCGACGATGAAGGCGAATATGTAGCCGAATTTTGCCATAGCTGAATGTTTCCCGTTTATTGGCAGGAATCTGCCCAAAATCTTAAAATATTCTATATAAGTTTTAAAATCATACAATAACAATTTGAATTATTTTACATATAGTGTGTAAATAAATAATTTATATCATAAAGCAAGGATTATTCTTGAAAATATTTTGATTTGCTTTAATTTAACAGGTTATGGAAAACAATTTAAGCATAAGGGAAATTCTGGAATGGTATGTTACCGCCGGCGTTGACGAAACGTTCGGCGAGGTTCCGTTCGGTCTGGAAGCGCCTAAGCCGAAAGCCGAACCGGCACCCAGACCGGCGCTGACGACGCGTGCCGAAGACAGCGTGGCGCCGCGCGCGGCAACGACAGATCTGGCTCAGGCGACGATTTCGGCCTGCAAAAACGCCCGCGAACTCTGCGCGGAAGCGCAGACGTTGGAGGAACTGCGGGAGATGGTTGAGAAATTTGAGGGCTGCGCCCTGAAACTGACCGCCAACAAAACCGTTTTCGGCGGCGGCAATCCCAATTCGAAAATTATGCTGGTGGGCGAAGCGCCGGGGGCGGACGAGGACAGAATCGGACTGCCGTTTGTCGGCCGCAGCGGACAACTTTTGGACAAGATGCTGAAAGCGGTCAACGTTGACCGGACGTCGTGCTATATTACCAACGTTCTGCCCTGGCGTCCGCCTGGAAACAGGACGCCGACGGACGGCGAAATTGCCGTCTGTCTGCCGTTTTTGAAACGGCAAATCGAGCTGATTAATCCCGAAGTTATCATCGTTTTGGGCGGCAGTGCCGCAAATGCCCTGCTGGACAACGAGGAGCCGATTTCGCGGCTGCGCGGCAAATGGCTGGAGTATCGAAAGAGCGACGGCAAAACCGTGCCGGTTCTGGCCAGTTTCCATCCGGCATACCTGTTGCGCAATGCGGCGCAGAAAGCCAAAGCATGGACAGATCTTTTGCGGATGCAGCAGAAAATTATGCAATGATATTATCCTTTTGTTCATAAATTGTTGGTAAATTAAAATAAAGTAGATTATTATTTGAAAAAAGTTACAGTTTATACGCGTAAACAGCTAAGGGAATGACAATGAAGATTCAGAACACGTTTTTATCAGGAATTGCCGGTTTGATGCTGGCTGCCGGTGCGGCCAACGCTCAGACTGCCGATGCGAAAACGCCGCCGGCGCATGAGGAAGAAGACGAGGCCATTCTGTTTAAGGTTCATGACGTCAAGCCCATCAGGAACTCCAAGGGCGACGAAGTTAACGCCTGCGACTTTTACGTTACGTTTTACAATCGCTCCAACAAGGATATTAACGGCGCGCAGCTGGATTTGACCTGGGTGGACAATTCGCTGATTGACGTTGTCAACGCCGAGAAGGAAGAAAGTGCCGAAAAGCACAAGAACGGCGAAGACATTGACGCCGATTTTTCCTATACGCAGAACGGCAATCCCCTGCAGCTGACGGCATCGATTAACATGCCGGCAATTAAAGCTTATAAGCAGATTACGGTTCGACAGTCGCTGAAAACCGACCGTTGTTATATTCTGCTGGACGATTTGTCGATTAACGTCAAATCCTGCGCGATTAAGCAGACCGGCAATGCTTCATTCAATTCGGGCGATACCTGCAACGGGCTGTTTCGCTTTATTTCTCAGGAAAATCCGGAGTATTACACCGATTTCAAACCGATTTCGTATACGACGCAGAGAAATTCGGACATAAAAGAACGCGCCAGTCAGGAAAAGGAAATGGAAGAGCAATATAAAAAGGCCGTAAAAAGCATGGATGCTCTGACACAGACGCTGGCGGAAATCAAGTAACGGCAACGGGAGCGGAAGATGGCGAAAAATCTGTGGCTTAGAAGTTGTGCGGCGGCGGCAGTCATGATATTTGCCGGTGCGGTTCCTTTGTCGGCGCAGATGTTTGAAGACGCCGCAGTTCCGACGGCGGAAGAAAATCAGCCGGCTGCGCCGCGGTTTAACAACAGTTGGGCGAACCCTCGTCGGTCGCAGGCAGCCCAACCGGCGGCAAAAAGTACGGAAATGCCGGATTTGAGCGTTGACAAAACCGGAGCTCAGGCGGCGCAGGACGCGCGCAAAAGCGCTGCCGAGGCACTCAGCAAGTCGTTGGCCGGCAAGCGCGGCACGAGCGCTATTCGCAGGGTTTATGCCAAAGGCGAGAAGCCTCCTGCCGAAGAGGAAAGCCTGATCTTCCTGTTTTACAAAGATTTCAAAATTAACCGGACCATGGGCGGTCTGGTAATGTGCGATGTTCGGTTTATCGTTCTGCATACGCTGGAAAATAAAATCAATAATCTCAGTTTCCGTCTGAAATGGCCGGAAATGGAGACAACCCTGAGCTACAACGAGGTCATGCCGAATACGGAAACGTATTTTGACTATACGCTGGTCGGCGACGGCTGCTATTCGATGGACAAGATTCCGAATGTCATCGTCAATCGCTGCCGGGTCAAGGGGCTGTCTCAAAGCGCTTGTGCAAATAAAATCCGCTGGCTGAAGAAATAACCGTCTTTGGCCGGTATCTTTCGGGTTTGTAAAATTGTTGAAGAAAATTCTGCTTACGGGCTTTGCAGTCCTGTTTCTGTTTGGAAAAACCGCCGATGCGGCGGCTGCGCCGTTTGCGGTTATCGATCGGGTTTGTTATAATCAGATTTTGGACAGTCTGACGATTGACCCCGATGATATTACGCTCTACAAAAAAATTTTCCGTGCAATTAAGGCCGAAGACATCGACAAGGCCGAAGAACTGAGCGAAGATGTTGAAAATCCGATTTTGATGGGGCATGTGTTGGCAGAGAAATATTTGTCGCGAACCTATAAGTCGGATTATGCCGAGCTTAAATCCTGGCTGGAAAAGTACAGCGATCATCCGCAGGCGGCACGCATTTACGCATTGGCGCTGCGCAAGGGTGCGAAAGAGCCGCTGCCGCGGCCGGACAGCCTTTCCAAAATCAACCGTACGCCTTACAGCTGGTATAACAACGATTATGAAGAATTACCGCCGGCCAAGCGGCAACTGGTGCGCCGCAGCGTGAACAGTTTCCTGAAGTACATTAATCAGGGCAAGACCCTGAGAGCCCGTGCCATTTTGGAAAACAGAGCTTTCCGCATGGCGGTTCCCGACCGGGAGTGGGACGCGATGGCGGCAACGCTGACAACGGTTTATTTTTTGGACGGCGAGGATAAGCTGGCGCTGAAATGGTCGGCAAAACCGGCGCGGCGCAGTCAGGATGCGACCGGCCTGTGGTTTAGGGGGCTGGCTTTCTGGCGGCAGGGAAAGTATAAGGAGGCCGGCATTAATTTCGGAAAACTCGGCGCCAAAAGCGATAATGACGAGTGGCTGATTGCTGCCGGCGCTTATTGGGCATATCGCGCTTATGATAAAATCGGCGATGCCAGGCAGGCTAAAAAGTACTTAAATATGGCTTCCAAATATCGTCGAACGTTTTACGGCATCTTGGCCAATTATCAATTGGGCAACCCTTTGAAATACAATTGGGACAGTCTGGCTTATCTTAACGATTTCAGCAATTACAACTATGTCAGCGAGCTGGTGGCATCTCCGTCAATTCGGCGGGCGATTATCCTGATACATGCCAAGCAGCAGGAATTGGCCGAGAAGGAACTGCGCGGCGACTTGGATGCGATGAACGAGCGCCAGCGCGAGGCGGCTTTGTTTATCGCCCAACAGTATAACATGCATTCTCTGGGGATAGTTATTTCCAATCGGATTAAAGACAATGACAGGGAGATATATTATGACTGCATTGCCTATCCGGATCCGGACTGGCAACCGAAAAGCGGCTGGCGTGTCGACCGGGCGCTGGTGTGGGCTCTGGTGCGGCAGGAATCGGGTTTTAATGCCAAAGCGCAGAGCGGCGCAGGGGCAAAAGGACTGATGCAGCTGATGTCCAGCACGGCAATTTACGTGACCAAGGATCGTCGTCTGCGCCGCGATACCAGTCCGTTGTTTGAGACCGAATATAATCTGGAAACGGGACAGCGTTATGTCAGTTATCTGATGGAAAAAGATTTTATCGGCAATAATCTGTTCTTTCTGGCGACGGCTTATAATGCCGGGCCGGGCAATCTTTACAAATGGCAGAAAAAGGTCAAATACGGCAACGATCCGCTGATGTTTATCGAGGCGATACCCTCGCGCCAGACGCGGATTTATATTGAACGGGTTTTGGCCAATTTCTGGGTTTATAATGCCCGTTTCGGACAGCCGAGCGAGAGTCTTGAGGCGTTGATACATTCTCGTTGGCCGACTTTTTAAAACCTTGTATAATGGGCGTTTCGTACAGATTTTGCGGATAAAATAAATACTTACATACGTTTATGTATCAATGCTTGTCATTATCGGGCTTGACCCGACAATCTCTAAAAAAAGATCCCCGGGTCGAGCTTCGCTGCGCCCGAGGATGACGACGGGAGGATGGTTTGGACATCATCCTGTGCTTCGGCATGTTGCGCCCGAGGATGACGACGGGAGGATGTTTTCCCTTGCGATTTTCTGAATTTTTTGTAACGTTGTCATAAAAGTTTAAAATTCCACCGGTTCAGGAACTGTTGTCAAAGGTCGTTTTTTATGCTATAATTCTTATTACAAAATTAAGAATTATGGTTGAATTGTGTGGTTGAGAGATAAATAAAAAAGAATAATAACAAATAAAAAAAATATCATGGAAAAAGGTCAATCTTTGCTTTTTTGTTTAGTCAAACTGGGCAAAAAGGTGTTCTGGTTTATATCCGTCTGGATGCTGATGGGTCTGGCGTTTGTTTGTGTCGGTTTCATCATGTATTTGGTTTGGGGCAGTGTTTCATCGCTTTTGCCAAATGCATCCGGCGTCGTCAGGAGTATTGCAAGTACTTTGACAATTGTGAGTATATTTGCCGGAATTTGGAAGATAGCCGGTCTAGTGTTAAAAATAATAAAATAATATAATTATGGGATTTGAACTTAGCTGCGATTCAACCTTTATATGGGTTGCCGCAATAGTAAGTATTTTTGTCTTCTGTGCTCTCTTTCTTGATGGCATAGGAGATTTTTTCGGTAAATTAATCGGCCTGGTTACGTTAGGCGGTGTGTTTGGCATTGTTTTCGGAGCTTTCGGCTGGTTAGCCGCTACATTAATCTTCTCATGGGGAGTTGGCGGTTTTGTAATTGGTTTTATTGTCGGCATCATTTATTATATTTGTAAATGGTGGTAAGACCAAAAATAACGAAAAAGGATTTTGACATTTATGTCAAAGTCCTTTTTTGTTGGGTTGAATTGAAATATGCGGAGCTTTGATTATATTTTCGGTCAGGGTATCAGAGGAAAGGAAATGGTTATGGAATTATATTTGTTTCTGGCAATGTTTCTGATTTATGTACTGACGGCTTTTATGGTCAAGCCTCATGTCCTGAATCGCATTTGGTCGCTGGCTTTTGTGGTTTGTTTTGCCGTAACCGCGGTAGCTATTGCCTTTATCCGTATTTCCGGCCAGGACGTGATGATGAGCGCCAACGAACTGAACTGGTATTATCTGCTGTATTTGTTCGGTTCGCTGTCGGTGGTTTTGGGCGTGATAAACCTGTGGATGTACCGCGGGCCGATTTTTCGCATTTTCTTTTCGTCGCCCGACGAAGATACCGGTGCGGCGGAAAAGCCCCAGCCTAAAAAGAAGGGATTATTCTGATTTTTTGTTTTTTGCCGCCGATTTTCAATCGGAAGAGGTTTTTGCCAAACCAGCATTTTTTTGCATTGAGCAGCCGGCCGGCAAAGTTGGGGTTCGGGGTTTGCAAAATCCAGACGCGGCCGGAACTGTTCAGGCGGCAGCCGGGGATTTTATTTAAGATTGTGCGGATTTCATCCTCGTCTTTCCAGGGAACGGCGCCGGTAAGGTCGCCGATGGTTTGAACGGTTCCCGGGGCGTCGGCTGCAAATTCGGCAATATCCCGTCCGCTGAGCAGCAGGAAGTTTTCAAAGGCTTCGGTTTGGTTGTCGCTGGCATGAACCATATAACCGCCGCCAAACAGTTTGCGATATTGATATTTGCTGTCGCTCATATTGATGTTTTTGCCGTCATAATATTGCGGTGCCGGGTCGCGGACAACGATGACAAGAAAAGGTCCGGTTCCGCATTCTCTGATTTTTTTTGCGCCTTTGCGCAGGTTCTTTCCGTAGAAACGCGCCAGATTGCGGGCGAAGTGTCTGGGCGGCCAGAAGACTTCGCAGATGCCTACGATTTCGTAACGGCTGTTGATGTCGGCGAGAATCTGTTTTTCAAGCCGGCGGCCGTTGTTCCAGAGCATAAAAAGCTGCAAGTCCCCAGTCATGTTTTTTTCCGTTTTAAATTAGACTTAACTTTTAGCGCAATTTGTGTATATTGGCAAGAGAATTAGCCAATCAACCGACAAAAGGCGGAAAAATGATACGGATTAATAATATTAAGGCCAATCTGGACGTAGATGCAGCCGGGCTGAAAGAAATCGTTTCCATGAAGACGGGGCTTGAACCTGAACGCATTAAAAGCCTGAAAATAGCCAAAAAATCTGTCGATGCGCGAAATAAAAGCAATGTACAGTTTGTTTATGCGCTGGATATGGAGGTTTTCGGCGACGAGGATTACATTGCCTCGATTTTGGCTTGGAAAGACATTGTGCAGATTAAGGAAACCGCTTCTTTGTCTTTTGCAACAAAACCGTTGGCCGGAGGGCTGCGTCCGGTGGTTGCCGGAACCGGTCCGGCAGGAATGTTTGCCGGTTTGGCACTGGCGGAAGCGGGGCTGAGGCCGATTTTGCTGGAGCGGGGCAAAGCTGTGTCCGAGCGTCGGAAAGACGTTGAGGCTTTTTGGCAGACCGGGCATTTGAAACCGGAATCCAACGTGCAGTTCGGAGAAGGCGGCGCCGGCACTTTTTCGGACGGCAAGCTGATGACGGGCATCAAAAAGGACGACTTTACCGCCCGGGTTTTGCAGGAACTGGCGGCGGCCGGGGCGCCGGAGGAAATTTTGTATCTTGCCAAACCGCATATCGGAACGGATAAGCTGGCGGTGGTGGTTCGCCGCATCAGAGAGAAGATAATTTCTCTGGGCGGAGAATACCGTTTTGAAAACCGTCTGGAGGATTTGATTATCCGCGACGGCAAACTGACAGGTTTGAAAATTGCCGCGCCGGGCGGCGAAATTTACGAACAGCCGGCAGACAAGTTGATATTGGCGGTGGGGCACAGTGCGCGCGACACCTTTGAAATGCTGCACAAAAACGGTGTGTATATTGAACAGAAACCATTTTCGGTCGGGGTAAGAATTGAACATGCCCAAAAGTCGGTTGATGCGGCGCAATACGGCAGGTTTGCCGGACATCCGGCATTGGGCGCGGCTGATTACAAGCTGGCGGCGCATTTTGACAACGGCCGCTCGGCCTATACTTTCTGTATGTGTCCGGGCGGTATGGTCGTTGCGGCGGCATCCGAGCCGGGACAGGTGGTTACCAACGGCATGAGTGAATTTGCCCGTGACAGGGAAAACGCCAACGCAGCCTTGCTGGTCGGTGTTGAACCTCGGGATTTCGGCAGTGCGCATCCTTTGGCCGGAATGTATTTTCAGCGCCGTCTGGAAGAGGCGGCGTTCAGGGCCGGCGGCGGCGATTATCGGGCGCCGGCGCAGCTGGTCGGCGATTTTCTGAAAAAACAGGTTTCGACGGCAGTCGGAAACGTTAATCCGTCTTATCGTCCCGGCGTCAGGTTTACCGACCTTTCCGCAGTGCTGCCGGATTTTGTGACGGAAACGATGCGTCGCGCCATTGTCGAAATGGACGGGAAACTGCACGGTTTTGCTGCGGCTGATGCCGTGCTTACCGGCGTGGAAACCCGCAGTTCGTCGCCGATACGCATAATGCGCGACGAACATTTCGAGGCAAATATTAAAGGGCTTTATCCCTGTGGCGAAGGCGCCGGGTATGCCGGGGGTATCGTGTCGTCCGCCGTCGACGGATTAAAAACCTGTTTAGCGGTCATCTGATACTGATTTTGCGAATAAAATAATTTTCTGTGGTGGACAGGCGGGATAATTCCGTTGCTTTTCAGGCTGTGATTGTTAAAATGTCGCTATCTTTTGACTGAACTAAGGACTGAAAATGAAAGTTGCGATTATTGGAACCGGTTATGTGGGGCTGCCGACGGGCATTGGGCTTGCCGAGTTGGGAAATACGGTTGTCTGCGTTGACAAGATTGCCGAAAAAGTGGAGGCTTTGTCGGCCGGGAAAGCCACGATTTATGAAGACGGAATGGAGGAGCTGTTTCAGAAGCATCTGAAAGGCGGCTTATTGTCTTTTACGCTGGATATGGCAAAGGCGGTCAGCGGCGCGGACGTGGTTATGCTGGCAGTCGGTACGCCGCCGCATCCGGTTACCAAGGAAGCCGATTTGAAGTATATTTATGCCGCGGCCGAGGAATTGGCCGGTTATCTGGACGGTTATACGGTTGTGGCAACCAAGTCGACGGTTCCGGTCGGTACCGGCGACGAGGTCGAGGCGATTATCCGCAGGGTTAATCCGACGGCCGATTTTGACGTGGTTTCGCTGCCGGAGTTTTTGCGCGAGGGCTTTGCCGTACATGACTTTTTCCATCCGGACCGGATTGTCATCGGCGCCGACAGCGACAGAGCGAAGGACGTTCTGCTGAAACTGTATGCCCCGTTTGCGGGAAAGACCGAATTTTTGCTGGTTAACCGCAAGTCTTCGGAAACCATTAAGTATGCTTCCAATGCCTTTTTGGCAATGAAAATTCATTATATTAACGAAATGGCCGACTTTTGTGAAAAAGCCGGTGCGGATATTCGTGAAGTAGCACGGGGTATGGGACTTGATTCGCGTATCGGCCGGAAATTTTTGAATCCGGGACCGGGGTACGGCGGTTCCTGTTTTCCGAAAGACACCAACGCCATGGCGCAAATGGGCCGTAAATACGGCGCGCATTTGAATCTGATTGAGACGACGATTGCCAAAAATGATGAGCGGAAAATCAGCATGGGCAAGCGGGTTATCGCTGCGCTGAACGGCAGCCGCGACGGCCGAATCGCCGTGTGGGGGCTGGCTTTCAAAGGCGGTACCGACGACTGCCGCGAATCGCCGGCGATGGAAATTTTGAGCGAAATTCTCAGACATTCTAAAAACGTGACGGTTTATGATCCGAAAGCGATGGATAACGCCCGTAAGCAGCTTGGCGACGAAGTGACATATGCGCCGGACGAATACGAGGCTTGTCGGGGCGCTGATGTTTTGGTTATTTTAACCGAGTGGGAAGATTTCAAAACCGCGGATCTGAATAAAATTCGCAGCATGATGAAAACCCACAGGATTTTAGATTTGCGCAATATGCTGGATGCGGGTGCGGTTCGGGCGGCCGGTTTTGACTATTCCTGCATCGGCATGAAATGAGGAAACGCTGATGGTTAAGGTTTTGGTCGTCGGCGGCGCCGGATATATCGGCAGCCATGTCGTTAAGGCGCTGTTGCAAAGCGGGCACAGTGTTACGGTTTATGATAATCTTTCCAGCGGACAGAAAATCAATCTGTTTGCCGAAGCGGCTTTTGTCGAAGCCGATATCCTTGACTTTGCGGCGCTGGACAAAGCAATGGCCGGACAGGAAGCGGTGGTGCATCTGGCCGCCAAAAAAGCCGTCGGCGAATCGATGGAAAAACCGGAACTCTATGCCGAAAACAATATTACTGGTTCGCTGAACATTATGAAGGCGATGCTGAAAAACGGTGTGGAAAATATGGTTTTTTCTTCGTCGGCGGCGGTTTATGGAATGCCGGAATATCTGCCGATTGACGAAAAACATCCGCTCCGGCCGATTAATTTTTACGGTTTTACCAAATATGACATTGAAAAGTACATGGAGTGGTACGGCCGGCTGAAAAATTTCCGTTATCTGGCACTGCGTTATTTTAATGCGGTCGGTTATGATGCAGAAGGGAGCATCAGAGGCCGGGAAGTCGGTTCGCAGAATCTGCTGCCGATTATTATGGATACCGCGGCCGGCCGGAGGGAGAAGCTTATGGTGTTCGGTACGGATTATGATACCCGTGACGGAACCTGCATCCGCGATTATATTCATGTGACCGATTTGGCGCGGGCGCATGTGCTGGCTGTCGAACACCTGCATGAAGGCGGTTGTTCCGCCTGTCTGAATCTGGGTACGGGCAGGGGGACGACGGTTAAAGAGATAATTGCCGCGGCCGAGAAGGTAACCGGAAAAAAGCTGAATATTGAATATACCGGCCGCCGGGCCGGTGATCCGGGGATGTTGACGGCGTCTTCCGCCGAGGCGGAAAAGCTGCTCGGCTGGCGTCCGGAATATACGGATATTGAAGAGATTATCCGAACCATGTGGCAGTTGGAGCGGTAAGCAGAGCGGCCGGCCGTTGCTGCCAACGGCCGGTTTCCTTTTATTCTTTGGGATATTTTTGTTTTATTTCCAGACACAGGCGGCAATAGGTCTGCAGCTGCGTTTTTCCTGCCGCGGCCATGGTTTCGTCTTCCGAACTGGTTTTTACGACAGCGTCGAGATATTCTCTGAAGTCGGGATATTCAGCGGCTCGTTTGCTCCGGTAATCCGGTTCGACGTAAGTTTCGACATAGACTGCCGTTATCTGGTTTTCGTTTTCGACATAGTATTTTTTCGGTTTTTTCATTTCGTCCGGTGCCGGCATTTCTGCAACCGGTTTGTAACCGTCGGCCAGCAGCATGGCGGCGTTGCTTTCCAGATTGTAGTTCTGGTAAACGGTGCCGTCTTTGCAAAGGTTTGCCGGTGCCGGGGTCAGTTTGCCGTTTATGAGTTTTGCATACATGATATTATCCTTTGTCTATGGTTTGGGTTTCAGGTATTGGATTTTCAGTTCGCCGTATTTGCCGTAGCCGCCGTTGCCGTCCCACTGTCGTCCGCCGGCTCCTCCGGCTCCGGGTGCGGTGGCGCAGCGTTCGGCAAAAGCGGCGTTGGCGATGCCGGCGCCGGAATTGGTGAGTACGGAGTTGGCGCCGCCTTTGGTGCCGTTGCTGCCGGTGGTCTGGTTGCCGGGATTGCCGTCGGAGCTTACCCGGCTGGAAATTACCAGAATGTTTCCTGATATTGTCAGTGTGCCGCCGGCGCCGGCGACACCGTTGTCCGAACCGCCGATATGGCCGCCGCCCATGTTTATCAACCCGCCGATATAGCTGGCTTCGCCGTCTTTACGGTTGGCTTCTTCGGCGATGCCCGCGTAACAGTTTACGTCGTTTTGGTTGTCGGCGATATAGATGTTTCCTTCAAAACCGGCACCGGAACCGCCTCCGCCGCCGGTTCCGTAAAGGCCGCAGTTGCCGCCGCCGGCGCCGGCACCCTGACCGCGAATGAAGTAAAATCCCTTTTTCATCTGCAGCGTGGCCGAATCGCCGTTGCTGCCGTCAAACAGGATGGTTCCGGGCGTATAAGCGCAGACGGCTCCGCCCAGAGGATTGGATTTTCCCATCAGGGTCATGACGCTATCACTCCGTTGGCAACCCCCAGAACGCGGCCGTCGGGGTAGCGCCGGAAGGTCATCAGATAGCTGCCGGACGGCGAGGCGGAGAGTCCGTCGAGCCACTGAAATGACGAGGTTTCCGGAAAAGTATAGGAATAGGTGTAGTTTCCGGCGTTTTGGTTGAGCAGCAGCGAAAAGCTGATAATCATGCCGGTATCGCAATTGTCAAAATTGAAGCTGAAATCGGTGTTTCCCGCGGGAGTGGCCTTATATTCGAAAATGCCCGGTTCGACGGCAACGCAGCAGGCGCCGGAAGTGTTGCCCAGATCTTTTTGCGCCGTATAAATCGTTTCGGCGCGTTTTTGCAGGAGGTCGGCACAGCTGACAGCGGTTTTGGCGGCGGTTTCGGCTTTTTGACAGGCAGTGGCGGCAGCTGCGGCGTTGTTATGTACCTCCTGGGCTTTTTTCAGCACGTCGTCGTAGCATGTGGTCAGTTTTTCTATTTCAATCGTGGAATTTTGCAGGCTGTTGCCTTCGGCGTTCCAGATAATCGCTTTGCCGGGTACCGGCATCGGCAGAGCGACGTTTAACTGGGTGGGCGCATAGGGCGGGAAGGTTACTGTACGGCTGATGGTATCCTGAAGTTGTTCCATGCAGGCGAGCTGATAGTCGAACTCAAGGTTGACTTTCGAGGTTCGGAAGGGGCCTACTTCCTGAAAGTTTGTGGTTCGCTTGAGTTCCAGACTACGGTACAGCGTGATTATAGTGCCGGCTGCCGGTGCTTTGTCGAAGATAACGCGGCCGCCTTGTGTTTCGCGGCTGACCGAGTATCCTTCCGTAAGCAGCGCGTCGTCGGCATAGACGTCAACGTCCGTTTCGTCGAAGATCGTAAACGCAAAGCTGAATTCGGTCGTCGTACCGTCTCCTTCATAGCGTATGCGCGGTTTTACGCTGCCTATTTCTAAAGTTTCAGACATATATGTTTCTCCAAAAATCTGTTTTAAAATAAAAAAATCCGGCTCGCGAGAAACGGCCGGTTTTTTGTTTCCGAAAAAAAACAGCTTTCGGGACGGAAAGCTGTTTTGCAGATACACTTATGGCAAGTGATGTTTTTCTGATAACACAAATTTTTTTGCTTGTCAAGGATAAAAATCCTAATAAATGTTTGCGGCGGCGGTTGACTTAATTCCGCGGCGTGATTACTATCAATTATATTGATTAACCAGGGAGATTGAAAATGGCTGAAAATATTAATGACTGCGGCGGAAAAGGCTGCAAAAGACTGTGGGCGTTCGTTATTTTGGCGGCCGGTGTGGCTTTGGGCGGTTTTTTTCCGGGGTATTATTACTATCAGGCCCGGCTGCGTGACAATTTCGTAACTGTCAAAGGGCTGGCCGAAATGGACGTCAAAGCCGATTTGGGCATTTGGAACATTAAGTTTGTAGCGACGGGAAACGATTTGCAGACCGTGCAGAAAAACATGTCGTCCAATCTGGCCATTGTTGAGGATTATCTGAAAGGCAGGGGTTTTGCGGCGGAGGAAATCAGCGAAGGGAGAATTGAAACCAACGATTTGATGACCAATCCGTATCGTGACAACAATTATGCCGCGCGTTTTATTCTCAGCCAGACGGTTACGGTCAGGAGCGGCAAAGTCGATTTAATCGAGCAGGCTTTGCGTTCCAGCGGCGAACTGGTGTCGAAAGGCGTGGTTTTTGACAGCCAGAGCTATGGTTCGCCGGTTTCCTACATCTTTACCAGGCTGAACGACATTAAGCCGCAAATGCTTGAGGAGGCAACCCGCAACGCCCGTCAGGCGGCTTTGGAATTTGCCAAGAGTTCCGGAAGCGAAGTCGGCAAAATCCGCAGAGCTTCGCAGGGCGTTTTTTCCATTCAGCCGCTTTTAGCCGCACCCGGCGAAGTTGAGAGTTATCAGATAAACAAAAGGGTTAGGGTTGTTTCGACGATAGAATTCTGGCTTGAATAGGAAAGCCTTGTATAACGGGCGTCAGCCACAGAAAAAAGAGAAATTTTCAGCCGCATATTTGTATGCTTCAAAAATTTCTCTTTTTTTCTTATCAGGTGTCTTGTTCTTCGAAGTTTTTGAATCGCTTACCGGAATTTGAACCGTAAAAAAGGTTCCGGAATTTTTGCGTCATTTGACGTTTATGAAATTGCTTTGTTCAATGTCTTTGAAGTATTTGACCGTGTCGGCTTTCAGCTCTTTGGTTGCTTCGTCGTCGCAAACGATGACGGCATGCTGGTGCATTTGCAGAATGCTGATGGTCCACATGTGGTTGATGCTGCCTTCAATGGCATGGTGCAGTGCTCTGGCCTTGTTGGCGCCGGTTGCCAGAATCATTACTTCGTCCGCGTCGCAGATGGTACCGACGCCGACGGTAAGCGCCGTGCGGGGAACCTGATTGACGTCATTGTCAAAAAAGCGTGAATTGGCCTGTACTGTTTCGGTGGTAAGGGTTTTGACGCGGGTGCGCGAGCTTAGCGACGAGCCGGGTTCGTTGAAAGCGATATGGCCGTCAGAACCGACACCGCCGAGAAACAGCCGGATACCGCCGCAGGCTTTGATTTTTTCTTCGTAACGGCGGCATTCGCCGGCGTAGTCCTTGGTCATGCCGTCGAGCATGTTGATATTTTCTTTTTTGATGTTGATGTGCTTGAAGAAATTTTCCCACATGAAGTAGTGATAGCTCTGCGGATGTTTTTCATCAAGTCCGATGTATTCGTCCATATTAAAGGTAATGACGTTTTCAAAGGAAAGTTTGCCGGCCTGATACAGTTTTATCAGCTCGCGATAGGTGCCGAGCGGCGTGGAACCGGTTGGCAGTCCCAAGACGAACGGGCGTTCGGCCGTCGGACGAAAACCGTTGATTTTGTAAGCGATGTAGTTGGCTGCCCAAACGGAGCATTTGTCATAGTCGGGTCTGATTATAACGCGCATAACTTTTTTCCTTCCTTAAAAAATTCGCCTTTGACGATAGTATAGACCGGGGTTAAATTTTGGTCAAGAACGACCAGGTCGGCATCGTAGCCGGGGGCTATCAGTCCGAGGTGTTCCTGCCGCATGATGTTGGCTGGGTTGGTGGAGGCCATTTGTACCGCCTGATCCAGACTGATGCCGAAAGAGACCAGGTTGCGGACGCCGTCGCTCATGGTCAGAGCCGAACCGGCAATGACGTCGTCGGATTTGCGATAAAAGCACTTGTCCAAGTAAACTTCTTCGCCGTTGGCCATCAGCGGATGTTCGGTCTGTTTGGTCGGTTTCAGGGAATCGGTAACCAGAACCAGTTTGTCAATCGGTTTGCAACGAAGCAGAAACTTAATCAGGTTGGGGTTGATGTGAATGCCGTCGGCAATAATCTCACAGGACATTTCCGGATGAATGAAAACAGCGCCGACCGCATTCGGGTCGCGGTGGTGCATACGGCTCATGGCATTGAAAAGGTGGGTAACATGCAGAATGCGAACCTGCATGCCTTCGACCATCTGTTCGTAAGTGGCGTTGGTGTGTCCCGCCTGCAGGACAATGCCTTTGCCGATACAGTAGAGGGAAAGTTCGCGCATGCCTTTGAGTTCCGGGGCTACCGTCATGTTGATGATTTTTCCTTCCGCGGCGTCCCAGAGTTCCTGCATGAGTTTCAGGTCGACCGGACTGAGCGAATCCGGCGTCTGCACGCCGAGACGTTCCGGCGAGATGAACGGTCCCTCCAGATGAATGCCGAGGATTTTGGCGCCTTTTTCTTTGCCCATGGCCGCGGTGATGGATTTGATGTCTTTTATCATTTTGTCGCGCGGGGCGGAATAGAGGGTTGGAATAAACGAGGTAACGCCGTATTTGGTAAGGGATTCCGACATTTTGAGAATAGAATCGGGCGACTGGTCGTCGGTGCCGTGCCCTTCTATGCCGTGAATGTGCGTGTCGATGAAGCCGGGCGCGATGCAGGCGCCCTGCAGGTCGATGAATTTGACGTCGTCTTTAAATTTTTTGGAGGCAAAACGCGCTTCGTTGAAAACGTCGATGATTTTGTAGTTTTTGATGAGAACCGCACAGTTCTTCATAACCGAATAGCCGGTGAGAACCGTGGCGTTGTGCAGGCAGATTTCCGAACTCATGAACATACCTAAATTCCGGTTGACTTAATAAAGCCATATTATGCGGCAAAGGTAAATATTCGGCAAACAAAAAAAACTTTATGGCAAAAATAATAACTCTCAATAAAGGTTGACTAATTTTTCGGCAAACTTATAATTTCGGTTATTGTTTGTGACGATTTAGGACTGCATATCATGCGTTTTTTACAATCAGAGGCCAGGGGTGTCGTTTATACTTGTCTGACCGGAAATTATGATACTCTCAGGGAACACAAATATCTCAATAAAAACTGGGATTACGTTTGTTTTACCGATGACGAAAAGCTTCTTGCCCAGAAGCGACAGGGCATTTGGGAGATAAGGCCACTGGTCTATGCCGAAAAAGACAATGCGCTCAACAATCGTTACCATAAGATAAATCCGCACAAATTGTTTCCCGAGTATGAACAGAGCGTTTATGTGGACGGCAATGTCGATATCCGCAGCCCGTATTTGTTTCGACAGATTGAAAAACGAAAGACAAATCTTCTGTTGCCGATGCATTTTTGCCGGAATTGTGTTTATGAAGAATTTGCAGAAGTGGAAAAACTGGGATATGACAAATCGGAAATATTGAAAAAGCAGTTTGATATTTTGAAAAAAGCGGGTTTTCCTGAACATTATGGTCTTGGCGAAAATAATATTTTGTATCGCAGGCACAATGAACCGGCACTTGTTCGCGTTATGGAAGACTGGTGGTATTTTCTTGAAAATTACAGTCGCCGCGACCAGTTGAGTTTTGTTTATGTGCTTTGGAAAAACGGTTTTGACATAAAAAGCCATCTGATAAAGAATGCCCGCCGTCCATCGAAAGACTTTGCGCTGTTTCCGCATAATCTTCGGTTGTTGATTACGGGCGGTGCCGGTTTTATCGGTTCGTCGACGGCAGACAGAATGTTGGAAAAGGGGTATAAGGTAACCGTTATTGACAATTTTAACGATTATTATGATCCAGCCGTCAAAGAGCGCAATGTTGCGCCGAATCTGAAAAGGGACGGTTACAGGCTTTATCGCGGAGATATTTGTGACCGCGCTTTTCTGGAAAAGGTCTTTTCCGAAAACAAATTTGACGCGGTTTTGCATTTTGCCGCGAGAGCCGGCGTTCGTCCGTCTTTAGAGCAGCCGGAAGAGTATGTGAAGACGAATATTGAGGGAACGGTCAATATTCTTGAAGCCATGCGCCGATATAAGGTTATGAAGTTGGTTTTTGCTTCGTCAAGTTCTGTTTATGGCAACAGCAAGGCGCGAAAATTCAGTGAAAAACTGAACGTTTCGCAGCCGATATCGCCTTATGCGGCGACGAAGCTCGCTGATGAACAATTGGTATATACATATTCCAAGTTGTTTGGCATATCGGCTGTATGTTTGCGGTTTTTTACGGTTTTCGGGCCCAGGCAGCGTCCGGATTTGGCAATACATAAATTTATTCGTCTGATTGAGAATAATGAAAGAATTCCGCTTTACGGCAACGGCAAAACCAAAAGGGATTATACCTATATCGGCGATATTGTGGACGGTGTGGAAGCTGCTCTGGCATATTCCCGGCGGAGTTATGATATTTTCAATTTGGGCGGCGGCAGTCCGGTTACACTGATACAAATGGTTCGGACGATTGAGAAAGTGTTGGGCAAAAAGGCATCAGTAGAATTTTTGCCGATGCAGCCGGGGGACGTGAACAAAACGGCCGCGAATATTTCCAAAGCCAAGAAATTTTTGAAATATAAGCCCAAAGTTTCCTTTGAAACCGGCATCAGAAACTTTGTGGAATGGAAAAAGAAAATTGATAGTATTAATTTGGAGTTGAGACAATGATACACGTAGGGTTTGTTGTAGACAATAATTATTGTAAGTATTTAGCCGTAACGCTTGCTTCTATTTTGAAATCCAGTAATGAAAAAGACGATTATACTTTTCATATCATTAATGACGGAAGCATAAATGATGTTAGTAAGGCTAAACTGAACGAATTGAAAAAAATAAGAAATTTTGAAATTAAATATTATTCTCAAGATAAGAAACTTCATCATGAAAAAAGAAATGACACCCGCAACGACATTTCCATGGTTACCAATTACAGGTTGATGATTTCATCTATTTTGTCGGATATTGATAAAGTTATTTTTATGGATGCCGATTTGATTATTGTTAATGATATTCGGGAATTGTGGGATATAGACATTGATGATTGTTATATGGCTTGTTGCAGTTCAATCAACGACGCAATGACCGTTGAATATAAAAAACAGTTGGATATTCCGGCAGAGTATTATTACTGCAACACGGGAGTAATGCTGGTAAATTTGAAAAAATGGCGAGAGGAAGATATTGAGGAAAAATTATTTGAAAAGGAAAAACAATACCGAGGAATATACAGGTTTTACGATCAGTGTATTTTTAACATAACGCTTTATGACAAAATCAAATATATAAATCAAAAGTTTAATTTCCGTCCCGGAATATGGGGAAACAGTGAATTTATGAATTCTAATTATGGCAAAGAAGGTTCCTTATTGGATATAAATCCCGTTGTTATACACTGGGCTTCGCCGGTAAAGCCGTGGCAGGACAATAAGCAGCCATTTGCGTCAGATTACTTTGATTTTGCAAAGCTTACGCCATATTACTATGAACTGCAAATTGAGAGTATTTACAAGTTCAGAAAAAATGTCGAAACAAAGCCGTGTAAGCTGAAGTGGTATAAAAAACTTTTGTCGATGAGGAATTCGCCGGATAAAAAACATAAGCTGGTTTATGTTTTGGGATTGAAATTTTCGGTAAAGAAGAATTGATTCCTGTTTTATGGCAAAAATAATAACTCTCAACAGAGGTTGACTAATTTTCCGGCAAACTTATAATTCTGATTATTGTTGTGACGATTTAGGACTGCTTGTCATGCGTTTTTGGGAAAGATTTTTAAAGCCGAAAAAAGTCAGGAGCGTTGTTTATACCTGTTTAACCGGAGGATATGATTCTCTTAAAGAGCACAGATATATTGACAATGACTGGGATTATGTTTGTTTTACCGATAATAAAGAACTTTTGGCTCAGAAAAAATGCGGTATTTGGGAAATCCGTCCGTTGGCTTATGTTGGGGCTGACAGTACCCGAAGCAGCCGTTATCATAAAATAAATCCGCATAAATTGTTTCCTGATTATGAGCAGAGCATCTGGTGTGACGGTAATGTCTGCATTTGCAGTCCTTATCTGTTTCGACAGATACGACGGCGAAAAAAGAGTTTGCTGGTGCCGGTACATTTTGTAAGAAACTGCATTTATGAAGAATTTGCGGAAGTGGAAAAGCTGGGATATGAGACGGCAGACGTTTTACGAAAACAGCGTGAGCTTATTGAACAGTCCGGTTTTCCCGAGCATTTTGGTTTGGCAGAAACAAATGTTCTGTATCGACGGCATAACGAGCCGGAAATTATCAAATTGATGGAAGACTGGTGGTATTTTATTGCCAATTACAGCAAGCGTGATCAGTTGAGCTTCAGCTATGTGCTTTGGAAGAAAGGATATAAAATCAAAGATTTTTTCATTAAGAATGCACGTCGTCCGTCAAAGGATTTTGCCTTGTTTCCACATGATATCCAGCGTTAGTTAGGTTATCGGCGGCAATCAGTTAATGGTAATTTTTGTTTTGTATTCGGTTTAAACATCGGGAATTAACGGAGTAAAATTTATGGCAACGCCTTTTTGGATTAAGCTGATACCGGTTAAGTCCTTTCGCAAAATGCTCAAACAGAAACAGAGAGAAAAGGAGTTTCGGGAACGTTTTAGAGCTAAAGTGGCATTTAGCTGTGATATCGGTAATTTTGATGCTCTGCAGGCTAATGGCTGTATATTTCCGCATCCGGTCGGAATTGTAATTTCACGTTATGTAAAGGTCGGAAGAGGCTGTGTCTTTTATCAAAATGTTACCGTCGGCGTGCGAAGATATCCATGCGACGGCAAAACTGAGCCTGAAGAATATCCGCAAATCGGCAACAATGTTATTGTTTATTCTGGGGCGGTAATTGTCGGTCCGGTTAAAATCGGGGATAATGCCGTTATCGGCGCTAATGCCGTTGTTACGCAGGATGTTCCTGCCGGAGCGATTGCTGTTGGAATTCCGGCAAAAATCATTAGACAATCTGAAATCAGCGGTTAGAATAATCTTTAAATTTAACCTTTGGGGGTAAACGTATGAATTTAAAGAAAATCTGGCGGCAGATGATGGCGCCGAAAATTTTTAACCGCGGTTATCTGCCGGAAGCCGGCGGGCATCAGGTTTATTTTGTCGAGATGGGAAATCCGCGCGGAATTCCGGTGCTGGTGTTTCACGGAGGGCCGGGCGGCGGCATGAATCTGCGTTATGCGCAGCCGTTTGACCGGCGAAAGTACCGGGTTATTTTGTTTGACCAGCGCGGTTGCGGCAGGTCGCTGCCTCTGGGCGAGATGAAAAACAACAATACCGGGGCGCTGCTGGAGGACGCGGCGCGGTTGCTCAGGTATTTGGGCATTGAAGACAAGGTTATTGTCCGGGGCGCTTCCTGGGGGTCGACGCTGGCCTTGCTGTTTGCGGAAAAATATCCGGAAAAAGTCAGCAAGCTTTTGATTTCGCAAATTTATCTGGCTGATGAAATCGGGCAGAAGTGGAATCTGGAAACCAGCAGGCTGTTTTATCCCGACATTTGGGAGAGAATCGAACAGGAGGCTGAAACCGGCGAGCCGGTTTTGGATTATTATACCGATCTGATTAATTCCGACGACGTGATGAAGCAGATTAGGGCGGCGAATCTGGCCGGCAGTTACGAACGCTGTCTGGGGTCGGTCAATCCGCGGCTGGGGTACAAGGAACTGACGCCTGAAAATCTGGCGGAAATCCGCATTTCGCTGAATTATCTGCACGAGCGCTATTTTATGGCGGAAAACCAGATTTTGAAAAACGTCGATAAACTTGCCGATATTCCGACACTGATGGTGCATAACCGCCTGGATATGGTCTGTCCGCTGCTGTCGGCTTATAATCTGCATAAAAAACTGCCGAAATCCAAACTGGTTGTCGTACCGGGACGCGGGCATTTCGGGCCGCAGCTTAACGAGGCGGTTTATCGGGAAATAAAAGATTATCTCGGAGATAAGTAATGGATGGCAAGCGGCTGATTTTGCCTGATAATCCGACTTTGCGCGATTTTCAGGACTATGTGGCGGAGATGAAGAAAATCCGCGGATTTAACGTGACGGACAAGTTTTATGAATGCTGCCTGTTGGCTGAGGAAACCGGCGAGCTGGTTGCTGCGGTGCGCAAAAACGCCAAAGGCGGTTCGGTCGGCAGCGGTTCAAAAATCGGCTGCGTGAAAGAGGAACTGGCCGACGTGTTCATTTATGTTCTGAGCCTGGCCAATATGCACGGCCTTGATTTGGAGGAGGCTTTCCGGGAAAAGGAAGAGATAAACAAACGGCGGGAGTGGAAACGCCTCTAGGCGGAAAGGTGCTGCCGGCGGGCTGTTTTTATTAATACTTTGTTGTTCACATGACGAAATCAGCGTGATTGACAAACCTGTTGTTTATATCTACCCTTTGGAACAAAAGTCAATTTATGGAATTTTTTGAATGCGACGCCTGATTATAAGTATTGTGCTGACGCTGTTGCTGACGGTTTGGGCACATCGTTTGTATCTGACCGAAGCCGGTTTTGACGGCAAGCTCTTTATCATCATCATCACGCTTGCCTACATGGTTTGTTATAAGCTGGTCCAATATCTGGCCCGGTTTAAGATTGTTGAAAACAATTCGCGGATTGACATTGTCTTCGTGGTTTGCGTGATTGCCTTTATGTTTGTGCCGGTTCTGCATATTAACCGCGACGAGATTTCGGTGCAGGAAAACCGGACGCTGGCCAAGTATGTTCCTTTGATTGACGACGACAGCGGCGCGATTAACTACAATTTCGGCAAGGATTTTGAAAGCTGGTTTAACGACCGTTTTTTCGGGCGTAAGCAATTTATTAAAACCAGCAAGAAAATTGATATGTACATTAATAACGAAATCAAGAATTTCGACGCCATGGCGGGCAAAGAAAACTGGCTGTTTACCAAACGCTGGAATTCCGAGGACATATTCCGCAACAAATATCTTTTTGACGATGAAGATCTGTCAAAGCTGAAACATCGTCTGGAAAGCCTGCAGATGTGGCTGGCCAAGCGGGATATTAAGCTGTATCTGATGCTGGTGCCGGACAAGGAACGGGTTTACGGCGAATATTACCCCGACGGATATACGAAGGTCAACGAACAGGCCAAAATCGAACAGGTTTACGAGTTTGTCAGAAAATATACGGACATTCCGGTCGTTTATCCGATTAAGGCATTGGAAAAAGCCAAAAAGGATCATGTTCTGTTTTACAAAACCGGTACGCACTGGAACCATCGCGGCGCCTATGTCGCCTATCTGGAAATGATGAAAATGCTGAAGAAAGATTATCCGGAACTGCGGGTTTTGAAAGAAAGCGACTTCAACATTGCGCCGCAGTTCAGCGCCGATGAAGATGTCGCCAATGCGCTGGGGCTTGACGCCAAAAGCACTTTCCCGAAAGAAGACATGACCTATGACGTGTTTGAGCTTAAAAAACCGACGACGACCGTGGTGCATGAGTTTGTCAACAAGAAGCTGAAAATCGAAACTTTTGATTATGTCAGCAGCAATCCGGCCAATAAACTGAAAGCGATTTTCTATGCCGACAGCCAGTTTTTGCGCATGAGCTGGTATGTGGCGGAGAGCTTTAAGAAAATGCAGCACATTTATGTCGGTTACGGCCGCGATTTCGATATTCCCTATATGGCGGAAGACATTGAGGCCTTTGCTCCGGATATTCTGGTGGTCGAAACCGGGGAGCGTTTCCTCAACCGTCTGATGAAACTTGAAATGCCCGAGCAGCAATAAGGAAAAAAACAATGCTTTTTAGTTCTATGACGTTTGTTTTTGTGTTTATGCCTTTGGTTATGAGCATTTACCTGCTTTCTAAAAAGGAAATCCGCAATTATGTTCTGCTGGCGGCCAGCATCATTTTTTACGCCTGGGGCGAGCCTCGTTATCTGGCAATTATGATTATGACGATTTTCGTTACCTATGCCGGAGCCAGGCTGATTGACCGTTATGTGGAAACGGCCGGAAGAAAATGGGCGCTGGCGCTGACGATTTTGGTCGATTTGGGTTTTCTGATTTATTTCAAGTATTTTAACTTTATTGTCGATAACGTTAATGCCGCGTTGCAGCTTAACCTTGATTTTATTGACGTGGTTATGCCGATAGGCATTTCGTTTTATACCTTTCAGGCCATTTCGTATCTGATAGACGTTTACCGCCGCGAGGTTGAGGCGCAGAAAGACGTTAACAAGCTGGCTTTGTATATCGTATTGTTTCCGCAGTTGGTGGCGGGACCGATTGTCAAGTATCACGACGTCTGCGAACAGATTGACGAGCGTACGGTTACCTTTGCCGACGTTGTTATCGGTCTGAAGCGTTTTATCATCGGTCTGTCCAAAAAGGTTCTGATCGCCAATACGCTGGCCGTCGTGGTTGACCGTATTTTTGCCCAGCAGCCGGAAACGCTTGGTTTCGGTTATGCCTGGCTGGGAATTGTCGCTTATGCCGTTCAGTTGTATTTTGACTTTTCCGGTTACTCGGACATGGCGATCGGTCTGGGGCGGATGTTTGGTTTCCGTTTTCTGGAAAACTTTAATTATCCCTATATTTCCAAGTCTATTTCCGAATTTTGGCAGAGATGGCATATTTCACTGGCAACCTGGTTTAAGCAGTATCTGTATATTCCGCTCGGCGGCAATCGGGTCAGTCCGGTGCGAACCTATGTCAATCTGTTTGTCGTTTTTCTGGTTACGGGCATTTGGCACGGTGCCAGCTGGACATTCGTGATGTGGGGCGTATGGAACGGCTTTTTCATCTGTTGGGAAAAATATATGGGGTGGCATAAGGACAAACCCGGCGAAACAAGGCTGGCCGGCGCGGCCAAACATGTTTATGCCATGCTGGCCTTTTTGCTCGGTTTGGTTATTTTCCGTTCGGACAACATGGCTTATGCCTGGGGGTATCTGAAACAGATGTTCCTGATTGACCTGCCGGCGACGCTGCCTGAAGCTGACTTCGGTATCAATAACAAATTTATTCTGATGCTGGTTGTCGGTTTGGTTTGTTCTGTGCCGCTGTTTAAGAATATGATATATGTGAAATATGAACACAAGGTTTTGCGCAGTATCGTCAATATCTGGATTTCCCTGTTGTTTTACTGGTCGACGATTTCTCTGGCATCGTCGACGTATAATCCGTTTATTTATTTCCGTTTCTGAAAACCTTGTATAATGGACGTCCGGTATAGAAACACCGGCGCGTGATTTTTAATCTTTTGCCGTATCTTTTTCCGGGGTAAAGTTCATGGCGGCGGAATTGATGCAGAAACGGTCGCCGGTTTCGGTTGGTCCGTCTTCAAATACGTGTCCGAGGTGCGAACCGCAGCGGGCACAGGTTACCTCAATGCGTTCCATGCCATGGCTGAAGTCCGGGGTAAATTTTACGTGGCCGGGGATGGCTTTGTCAAAGCTTGGCCAGCCGCAGCCGGAATCGAATTTGTCCTGAGACATGAAAATCGGGTTGCCGCAGGCGGCGCAGCTGTAGGTTCCGTCTTCGTCAAAGCGGTAGTATCTGCCTGTGAATGGTCGTTCGGTGCCTTTGCGGCGCAGAACGTCATACTGAAGCGGCGTCAGTTTCTTTTTCCATTCCTGTTCATCGTCCGTCTCTTCTTCCTCTTCTTCTTCCATACGCATATCGTTTGAGCCGCAGGTTTTCAGCCCTTGTTTTTTCAAGTAGTCCTGATGATAGTCTTCGGCCGGGTAGAAAGTTTTGGCCGGAACGATTTCGGTAACGATTGGGGCCGGAAATTTTCCGGAACGGTTGAGTTCCAGTATTTTGGCAACGGCAGCCTCTTTTTGTCCGGCATTAAGGTAAAATATGGCGGATCGGTATTGATGTCCGATGTCAGGACCCTGACGATCCCGGGTGGTCGGATTGTGGATGCTGAAAAAAACGTCGAGCAACTCGTCATAACTTACCTGTTCCGGGTCATAAGCGATTTCGACGGCTTCGGCATGTCCGGTATTGCCCCGGCATACTTGTTCGTAAGACGGATTTACCGCAGAACCGCCGGTATAACCGACTCTGGTTGACCAGACGCCGGGAACGGCATCGAAGGCTGCCTGGACGCCCCAAAAACAGCCGGCGGCAAAAATCGCATGAGCCAGAGTCATTTTATTCTCCTTTGCAGTTGGTTGATTACAGAGAAATATAAGCGCGATTTCGGATAATTAAACAAGCCGGACGCAAAATCAGCCGCGGATTTCTTCCCAGGCTTCCGACAGCCACGGATGCATGACCTGCAGCGAATCTTTGTTGAGCATAAGGTTTTCAAAGTAGCATTTGACGGCGTTGTCCAGCGAAACCTCGGCCGCTTTGCGAACGAGAGGCATGTAGGCGGGGGTGCCTTTGCCCTCGCGGCTGAGTTTGTCGGCCAGAAAAAGTAGCTTGTCCAGCGGTGTGGCGCCTCGGCGAAGCGTGGTGTGGCAGTTAACGGCGTTCAGAACTTCCTTGTCGACCACGTTGAAGGTTTCGACGGCGACGATGCGCGAAATCCGCTGATGAAGAAGTGACGGAATTTCCCTTTCTGCGGGAAAAATTTCCAAATCAAGCGCTTCGGCGATAGAAAGGTAATTTTCAACAGGAATGAGGGTGCTGATGTCGTGGAGAAGTGCGGCGTTTTTGGCCTGTTCATAGTCGATGACGTATTTTCTGGCCAGAATCAGGGCATTGTCCCTGACTTTGAGCGTATGAGCCAGAACATCAAGTTTGTTGTTGGCCGTAAAGTTGCGAATGATGTTTTCTTCAAGGGAATAAAAATCGGTACAGGTAATCGTGTTTTCAGTCATTCTGCGCTCTCCTCCATACGAAGCTGACAATTCAGGCAGTTCAACCAAATATAATATATAATTGATTTTGTTGCAAAAATCCAGAATTTTTTTGCAGCGGCCGGCGGGCGGCGAAATTTTGGTCAAGGTAGTTGTTGACAAATATAAACTACTAGTAGTAAACACGAAAAGTTTATTGTATATATTAAATATAATTAATATAAGATATATGAACTGTATTGAACATGAATATAGATTACGGCCTGGAAGCCGCCAGTGACAAATTATCAAAACTGAAAGCCGGAGCGCTGTTCATGCGGATGGGCGCGCGTAAGACGAAAATGGCTTTGGACCTGATTAAGAACAAGCAGGACGATTTTGACACTGTCGTCTGGATTGCGCCGGCGTCGTTTTTAGGCTGGGACGGCTATACAAAGGCGATTGACGAGAATCTGGAGGGGCTGACGAAGGAAATCTGTTTTTTTTCGATTGAGAGCATTTCCTGTTCGGACATCCGTTATCTGCAGCTTTATGCGCTGGCTGAGCGTTACAGGGTCTTTTGCGTCGTTGACGAGAGCATTACGATTAAAAATACCGAAGCCGGACGAACCAAACGTCTTCTGCTGATGCGCAACATGTTTGACTACCGGCTGATTTTGAGCAGTCTGCCGCTGACGCAGGGGCTGGTTGACCTCTATTCGCAAATTGAGTTTATGCATCCCTCGGTGCTGAACATGTCGGAAACACAGTTTCTCAACACTTATCTCTCGCCATACGACGACGGTACGACGCGGAAGTGGTCGAAGCCCGAAAACGAAAAGATTCTGATTGAACAAATGCGGCCGTTTATTTTTCAGTGTGATTTGGAGGAACATAATAATTTGAACTATATTGACCTTTGCTTTGATTTGACGGAAAAAGAAGAGGCCAGTTATCAGGAAGAGAAAAACGAATTTCTTCAAGGTAAAAATCAGGTCGCTTTTATGGAAGTGGCGCAAAGGTTTCAACATATTTACACCATTGCCAAAAACAAGGTCGAAGGTTTGTTTGCGCTGATTGACGAAATTGCCGCCCGCGGGGAAAAGGTTATTATCTATATCAAGTATCTGGACGAGATACGCTTTTTCAAGGAGTGCGGAAAGCTCAAAAGAGGCAAGTATGTCGTGCTTTCGGGCCGCTGCAACAAGCGGAAGGCAGTAAAGCTGTTTGCACAGCGCATTGACATCATGTTTTCGACCTACGGAGTAGATTCTCAGGGGCTGGACCTGTGCAATTGCAATAATATTATTTATTTTTCGCAGACATTCGATTATAAAAGTAAACTGCAGTGTATGCATAATGTTTATCAGTCGCATACGGGGCGCAGCATCAATATTTATAATCTTTGGATTAATACCGGACTGGATAAGCTTATCAAACAGAATTTAAGCCGAAAGAAAAATGTTCTCTCCAATGTCTGCCGCATGATTTCTAGAGAGGAGGCCTTAGCGTTATGAAGAAATACTTGGAGAAAAATGTCTATGAAGCCCTGCAGGACAGGCTTAAATTTATTTTCGACAACTTCGACAACATTTATGTTTCGTTCTCCGGAGGCAAGGACAGCGGTCTGCTGCTGAACATGGTACTGAGTTACAAGCGCCGGAACAAAATTGCCAAAAAAATCGGGGTTTTTCATCAGGACTTTGAGGCTCAGTATCAGACGACCACGGATTTTGTTTCCAGAATGTTTGAAAACAATCTGCGCGACATTGAGCCTTACTGGGTCTGCCTGCCGATGGGGTCGCGCTGCGCGGTCAGCAATTATCAGATGTATTGGTATCCGTGGGATCCGGACAAGGAAGAGCTTTGGGTGCGTCCGATGCCTAAAATGCCATATATTATCAATATGGACAACAATCCGTTTGACTTTTACCGTTACAAAATGGTGCAGGAAGATTTGTATGCCGAATTCGGCGAATGGTATTCCCGTCAGAAAAAGGGCAAAACTATCTGCCTTTTGGGTATCAGGGCCGACGAATCGCTGAACCGTTACCGGGCTTATGCCAATGACCGGAAAACGATTATGCAGGGTAATCAGTGGACGACCAAAATGGGCGAAAACTGGTGGAATGCTTATCCGATTTATGACTGGACGACCAAAGACGTCTGGATTGCCAACGGCAAGTTCGACTATGACTATAACCGGATATATGACTTGTTCTGGAAGGCCGGGCTGTCCATCAGTCAGATGCGCGTTGCCAGTCCTTATCATGAAAGCGCCAAGGAAAGCCTGAATCTTTACCGCGTTTTGGAACCGGCAACCTGGGTGCGGGTGGTTTCCCGCGTGCAGGGAGCGAACTTCGGCGCCATTTACGGAAGCTCTCATGCGCTGGGCGCCCGTAAAATAGAACTGCCGCCGGGGCACACGTGGCGGAGTTATGTGAAGTTTCTGCTGGCGACGCTGCCGGAAGCGATGCGCCGCAATTATATCGAAAAGTTTAAAACCTCAATCCGTTTCTGGTGGAAGAAAGGCGGCGTGGTTGACGAAGAAGCCATTAAGGAGCTTGAAGCCTGCAATTATCCGATACGGCACAACGGAAAGAGCAATTATAAAAGCAACAAGGAGAAGATCGCGTTTCTGGGGACGCCGGACCATACCGACGACATCAAGTCGACCATCGACATTCCGTCGTGGAAACGTATGGCAGTTTGTATTCTGAAAAACGACCATTTATGCAAATATATGGGATTTTCGCAGACCCAGAAGCAGAATCAGCGTCAAAAAGAGTTAATGGAAAAGTACAAGAAATTGTGAGGTATGTCAAATGAGCGAATATGTAAGTCCTGTTTATAATGTGAAGGCAATTCCGGTTGAAAAGATCAGAGCCAACAACTATAACCCCAACAAAGTGGCGCCGCCGGAGATGAAACTGCTGGAAATTTCCATTTGGGAAGACGGTTTTACACAGCCGATCGTCTGCTATCATGACAAGGCAAATGACGAATATATCGTCGTTGACGGCTTTCACCGCTTTACGACGATGCTGACCAGCGAGCGAATCCGGCATCGCGAAAAAGGAATGATGCCGGTGGTGGTTATCGACAAGGAACTGGGCGAGCGCATGGCTTCGACCATCCGTCATAACCGCGCCCGCGGCAGCCACAGCGTCGACCTGATGAGCAATATCGTAGCCGAGCTTTTGGAAATGGGCAAAAGCGATTCCTGGATATGCCGCAATATCGGCATGTCGGCGGATGAGCTGCTGCGCCTGAAGCAGATTACCGGTCTGGCCAATCTGTTCAAAGACGAGGATTTTTCCAAAAGCTGGGAAGTGACAAAATAGAAAAAACAGTGGCATAACTGAAAAAAATACTTTTTATCCGAGGAAAATTGCTGTTTCGTAAATATCGGCACTGGAGAAACATCTGAGAGGTACAAATGGAAGTTTTCAGCAGTATGCCCCCGGTCTGGGGGATGAGTCCGCAGTTATTGGCAATAATCATTATGTCAATCTGCTATTTGATTATTTTCAGCGAAAAAGTCAACCGGGCGGTTATTGCCCTGCTGGGTGCTGGCTTGATGATTGTGTCGGGCATATTGACGCAGCCGGCCGCGCTGAAAGGCATTGACTTTAACACGCTGGCCTTGCTGACCGGAATGATGATTATTGTCGGCATTGCCGAAAAGTCCGGCATATTTCAGTTCGTGGCGGTTTGGGGGGCGAAAAGGGTTAAGGCTTCGCCGCGCGGGCTGCTGATTGTGCTGCCGGTGGTTACGGCGGTTTTTTCGGCTTTTCTTGACAATGTGACAACGGTACTGCTGATTGCGCCGGTAACGTTTCAGATTACCCGCACCCTGAAAATCAATCCGTATCCGTATCTGATTCTGGAAATTTTCGCTTCCAACATCGGCGGGACGGCAACGCTTATCGGCGATCCGCCGAACATCCTTATCGGCTCTTCCATCGGGTTGTCGTTTATGGACTTTGTTTATCATCTGACGCCGGTGGTTGCAGCGACCATGGTTGTTCTGCTGGTTATGTTTGACCTTATCTGGGGGCGGAGAATGACGACCAGCGACGAATACAAGGCCGCGGTTATGGAGATGAAGGCTGCCGACTGCATCGTCGACAGGGGGCTGTTGTACAAATCGCTGTTTGTTCTGGCCTGCGTGATTGCCGCTTTTGTTTCCGCCAAGCAGATTAAACTGGACAACGGTACGATTGCGCTGGTCGGCGCGGCCGTGCTTTTGCTGCTTTACAGCTGGAAGTTTAAAGGCGAAGACCGTGACGCCAAGGTGCAGGAAGTTTTCGGACTGGTTGACTGGACGACGATTTTCTTCTTTACCGGTTTGTTCGTAATTGTTTACGGACTTGAAGAGACCGGTGTGCTGCGGGCTCTCGGCAACTGGTTTTTGGAGCTTACCGGCGGCAGTCTGACGGCGATGACGTATTTGATTTTGTGGAGTTCGGCAATCCTTTCCAGCGTGATAGACAACATTCCGTTTGTAGCAACCATGATTCCGATGATTAAGTCAATGGAAGAATCGGTCGGCGGGCGCGAAGTTATGATGCCGGTGTGGTGGGCTTTGTCGCTCGGCGCCTGCTTCGGCGGAAACGGCACGTTAATCGGCGCTTCGGCCAATGTGGTCGTTGCCGGCATGGCCATGCGCGAGGGGCATCCCATCAAGTTTCTGGGCTTTCTCATCTGGTCGGTGCCGGTTATGCTGCTGAGCGTCGGCATTGCCACGGTGTTCCTGTATCTGGAATACCAGATGTAAGTCCGAAACCCTCCGTTTGTAAACCCCGTCCGCCGCGTCGGGGTTTTTCCTTCTTGTGAATATGATAGGGAAAGTGGTTGCTTTGCGGGCGGGGAAGTATAAAATACAGCCATTGAATTTTGTAATTTTTGAAGGATTTTGTAATGAAAGGTATCATTCTTGCGGGCGGCAGCGGTTCGCGGCTTTATCCGCTGACCAATACGACCAGCAAACAGCTTTTGCCGGTTTATGACAAACCGATGATTTATTATCCGTTGTCGACGCTTATGCTGTTCGGCATCAGGGAAATTCTGATTATTTCGACGCCGCAGGATACACCGAACATTGAGCGTCTGTTCGGCGACGGCAGCAATATCGGTCTCAATATCAGCTATAAGGTTCAGGCTGAACCGAAAGGCATTGCGCAGGCGTTTACCATCGGCGCCGACTTTATCGGCAACGATGACGTCTGTCTGATTTTGGGTGACAATATTTTCTATATGGGCGATCAGCTCAAGCTCTTCCGAGAGGAAGTTTCGAAAAACACCGGCGGAACCGTTTTCGGTTATCACGTTTCGGATCCGGAACGTTTCGGCGTGGTTGAATTTGACAGAAACCACAAGGCGATTTCAATTGAGGAGAAGCCGAAACAGCCGAAGTCGAACTATGCGGTCGTCGGTTTGTATTTTTACAAGTCTGACGTGGTCGAAAAGGCGCGCCGTCTGAAACCTTCGGCTCGCGGCGAGCTGGAGATTACCGACCTGAACCGCGAGTATCTGGAAGAGGGACGGCTGAACGTGGTAACCATGAAACGAGGCAATGCCTGGCTGGATGCGGGAACGCCGCAATCGCTTCTGGACGCTTCCAATTTTATCGGCATTATCGAAAAGCGGCAGGACCTTAAGATTGCCTGTATTGAAGAAATTGCCTATAAGCGCGGTTTTATTGACGACGCGCAGATGGAAAAAATCATCAATTCGCTGAAAGACGGCGTTGACTATAAGAACTATTTGAAACGCGTTTATGAGGACAGTCATGAAGATTATTAACACGGCGATTGAAGGGGTTTATATTATTGAACCTCAGGTTTTTGAAGATAACCGCGGTTATTTTTTCGAAAGCTACAACAAGCAGAAAATGGACGAGGCCGGTTTGAAATATGACTTTATTCAGGACAACCAGTCGATGTCCAAGTACGGCACCATTCGCGGCATTCATTTTCAGAAGGGCGATTTTGCCCAGGCCAAGCTGGTGCGGGTGCTGGAAGGGACGGTTCTTGACGTGGCCGTTGACCTGCGCAAAGGTTCAAAGACTTTCGGTAAGCATGTTGCGGTCGAGCTTTCGGCAGAAAATAAGCGCCAGCTGATGATTCCGCGCGGTTTCGGACACGGTTTTTCGGTATTGTCCGAAACGGCCGTCTTCACGTATAAGTGTGACAACGTTTATAACAAAGCTTCGGAAGGCGGCATTCGCTTTGACGATCCGGACATCAACATTGACTGGAAGGTCAGACCGGAAGACGCCATTCTTTCGGACAAGGATAAAAATGCACCGTTTTTGAAGGATGTCACATGTTTTTAGTCGTCGGAGCCAACGGACAGCTCGGCAATGAGCTGAAACTCATTCTCGGCGGCAACGCCGAATATGTTGACCGTGAGCAGTTGGATATTACCGATGCCGCGGCGGTAAAGGCCTTTGTGAAGCCGGAAAAATATGCGGCGGTTATCAACTGTGCCGCTTATACGGCGGTTGACAAGGCGGAAAGCGATGCGGTTCTGGCCGAAAAAATCAATGTGGATGGCCCGCGGCATTTGGCCGAGACGGGCGTGCCGCTGTTGCAGGTGTCGACGGATTACGTTTTTGACGGTACCGGCCATCGTCCGTATACGGAAAGCGACGAAGCCAATCCGCAGTCGGTGTACGGCGTGACCAAACTGGCCGGCGAGCGGGTTGCGCTGGAAAAGGCGTCGGGATGCTTTGTCGTCAGAACGGCCTGGCTGTATTCGACTTTCGGCAACAACTTCGTCAAAACCATGCGGAGGCTGGGAGCCGAGCGTGACAGCCTGAATGTGGTTTTTGACCAAATCGGCAGTCCGACCTATGCCCGCGATTTGGCTGAAGCCATTGTTGCCGCACTGCCTAAACTGAAGCCCGGCGTGAAGGAAATTTATCATTTTTCCGACGAAGGCGTTTGTTCGTGGTATGATTTTGCGGTTGCGATAATGGCGCTTTCGGGACTGAAGTGCGTTGTGAAGCCGATTGAGAGCAAGGATTATCCGACTCCGGCAAAGCGTCCGTTTTATTCGGTTCTGAACAAGGGAAAGATAAAAAAGGATTTGGGAATTGAAATCAGGCATTGGTCCGAGAGCCTGAAGGACTGTGTGGAGAAACTGAATAATGGTCTTTAGTTCTTTGATATTTTTGTGGATTTTTCTTCCGGTCGTTTTTATTTTGTATTTTACGGCCAAAGAACAGTACCGAAACGTTATACTGCTGATTGCCAGCCTGTTTTTCTATGCCTGGGGCGAGCCGGTTTATGTGTTCGTCATGATTCTGTCGATAGTGATAAACTATTTCTGCGGCCTGAAAATCGGTGTGGAAGACGAGCATAAGCGCAAACGGGCGCTGTTTTGGGGTGTATTTGTCAATTTGGCGCTGCTTGGCGTGTTCAAATATACAGGCTTTTTTACCGAAAACGTCAATGCCGTTTTCGGACTGCAGGTCGAGGTTAAACATCTGCCGCTGCCCATCGGCATTTCGTTTTACACCTTTCAGTCGATTTCATATCTGGTCGACATCTATCGCCGGGTTTGCGAACCGCAGAAGAATCTTGTCAAAATGGGGCTGTTCATTTCGTTCTTCCCGCAGCTGATTGCCGGTCCGATTTTGAAGTATTACGACATTGCCAGCCAGATTGACAAACGTCAGGTAACCCTGCCGCTGTTTAATGAGGGGGCTATCCGCTTTTTGCAGGGATTGGCAAAGAAGGTTATCATCGCGAACATCATGGCAAAGACGGCCGATGAAATTTTTGCGCTCGGCATCAACGACATCAGCACGCCGACGGCCTGGATCGGCATTATTGCCTATACGTTCCAGATTTATTTCGATTTTTCGGGGTATTCGGATATGGCCATCGGTTTGGGAAAAATGTTCGGTTTTCATATTCACGAAAACTTCAATCATCCCTATACCGCAACTTCAATCAAGGACTTCTGGCGCCGCTGGCATATTTCGCTGTCGACCTGGTTTAAGGAATATTTGTATATTCCGCTGGGCGGCAATCGCGAGGGAACGCTTAAAACCTATCGCAATCTGATGATTGTGTTTTTCCTGACCGGCCTGTGGCACGGTGCGAGCTGGAACTTTGTCATCTGGGGGTTGTTTCACGGGACTTTTCTGGTTCTGGAACGGATTTTCCCGATTGAGAAAATTCTGCATTTCCGGTTGTTGAAGAGTGTTTACACTCTGCTGGTGGTTATTGTGGCCTGGGTCTTTTTCCGGGCGGAGACGCTTGGTTCGGCATGGGCTTATCTGAACCGGATGTTTGTGCCGTATGACATGGAATCTTACAGCAAGTACCTGTCCAACGAGTTTGTTTACGTTGCGGTTCTGGCTTTGGTGTCCTGCGGTTTCGGAGCCATGCTGTATCGCGGGCTCTTTGCTCTCATCGGGCGTGAAAACTGGGGCAGTGCTGTTGTCAGGGCCGTTAATCCCGCTTTTTGCGCGATTATTGCCTATTTCAGCGTTTTGCTGCTGGCCAGCAATACCTATAATCCGTTTATTTACTTCAGGTTCTGACCATGGCGAGGCTTGTCCGTACATATATGCTGCTTCCGGCGCTGCTGATGCTGGTTATCGTTTTTTATCCGTTTGCGGCGAATCTGTTCTATACAAATACGGAAATAATGGACAACCGGCCGCTGCACGAAAAGCCGGTTAAGTTTACGAGAAATTATGCGCGTGAATTTGAGGATTATTATAACGATACTTTTGCCGGGCGGAAAAAAATTATTTCCAAATACGTCAAGTTGCAGAAAAAACTGAAAATTGACGCCGGGCAGTATTTTTACGGTCAGGACGGCTGGATTTTTTATGATTCGATTAAGGCCAACAACGGCAATACGCTGGTTGACTACTACGCCGAGGTTTATTTTGACGACGAAGAATTGGAAAAAATGGCGCAGGGTATCAACATGGCTTATGACTTTTATGCCAAACGCGGCATAAAATATGTTATTTTCGTTGCGCCGAACAAGGAAAATATTTATTCCGAATTTATGCCCGAAAGAATGCAGCGTATTCGGAAGTCAGACGTTTCGCGTATGGATAAGGCCGTCGAATATCTGAAAAAGCATACAAGGGCGGAAATTGTCAACGCCAAACCGGCAATGGTTAAGGCGAAAAGCGTGGTAGCGCAGAACCTGTATTTTAAGAAGGATACGCATTGGAACAATGTCGGCGGCTATGTCGGATTTGAACAACTGGCCGCGGCTTTGCGCAGACAGGGCGCCAAGGTAAGCGCTCCGTCCGTTACCCGGCTCCATATCAGCAAGGGAACGCTTCGTGACATGGATATGGAAGCGGGAGCCAAAGAATGGACTTATGAAGTCGGGTACAGGGAAAAGCTGAACAGTTCCTGTGTCGTGGATGAAAAGAACGAACTGATCAGCATTTGCCGGACGCCGGGAACGGGTAATCCTCAAAAGCTGCTGGTGTGGACGGATTCTTTTGCCGCGGCGCTGCAGCCGTATCTGAACAGGTCTTTTGGCACGGTTTTCTATTCAACCGCGGGATTGAAAAAACTTTCGGAAATAGAAAAGATTGTTGACGAAACCAAGCCTGATTTGGTTGTGGACGAGCTGGTCGAAAGGTATTTCAGCCGTTTTGCCAATTATCCGCGGATTTTTGGGGGCGAATATGACTAAGCTTTGGCGCAGGGTTTTTTCATTATATATGCTGTTGCCGGCGGCGCTGATGCTGTACTGGGTGTTCGTGCCTTTTGCCGCCAATCTGTTTTCAAGCAATACGGCACTTTTGGACAACCGTCCTCTGAACCATAAGCCGGAAAAGCTGAGCCTTGATTTTGCCCGGGAATTTGAAGCTTATTACAATGATACTTTTGCCGGAAGGAAGAAGTTTCTGAAAAAACTGGCTAAATTTAAGATGAAGTGGGAACTGGACAACGGAACGACCATTAACGGCCGGGACGGTTGGTCTTTTTATGATTCGGGTAAGGTGCCGGACGGTTATACGCTGGTAGATTATTTCGGCAAAGTCCGTTTTACGGAAGCCGAAATGAAACGGATGGCAGAAGGAATTACAAAAGCCCGCGATTATTATGAGAAACGCGGCATAAAATATTATCTGATTATTGCGCCGAACAAGGAAGGACTTTACTCCGAATATATGCCTTCGCATTTGCAGGGCGACAGGGTTTCGGACAAGTCGCGCATGGATTTGGCCGTTGAATATCTGCAGAAACATACCGACGTGAACATTATAAATTTTCGGGATGTTCTGACCGCTTCCAAACATAAGTACGGCGTTAACCTGTATTATCCCGGAGATTCACATTGGAACGAAGTGGGCGCTTATGTCGCCTTTGAAAAACTTTCCGAAACGTTGTCCCGCGACGGTGTCAGAGGAATTCCGCGGAAGCCGCTGCGCAAGGAAATGATAGGCCTGAAAGGGTTTTACTCTTCGGATCTGAACCGGCTGGGCGGAGACGAAGACATCAGTTACAGCGTAGATTTCCTTTCAGGAAAGGAAGGAAAGGCCGTCGTCAGCCTTGACAACCGTTTCTTTGAGGTCTGGGAGAATCCGAAAGCGCCGGTTAAGAAAACGGTGCTGATGATAAGAGATTCTTTCGGGCTTGCGCTTATGCCGTATCTGGATAAGACTTTTGCCAAAAACGTGTTTGCTCACAACCGTTACAACAAGCACCACGAACTGGATCGTCTGGTTGCCGAGTATAAACCGGATATTATGATAGAAGAAATGGTCGAAAGATATTTTGACCGACTGTTGAAATATAACGAACTCTATGGAGAATGACATGAAATCAATTTTAGTTACCGGCGGCGCCGGCTTTATCGGAGCCAATTTTGTTCCTTATTTTGCCAAGAAATTTCCGGAATATAAGGTTATTAACCTCGATAAGCTGACTTATGCCGGCAATCCTGACAATCTGAGCGACTGCGCGGGTTGTGCCAATTATAAATTTGTTCAGGGCGACATCTGCGACCGGGCGCTGGTTGAAAAGCTGTTTGCAGAAAACGATATCCGCGGCGTTATTCATTTTGCCGCCGAGAGCCATGTCGACAATTCGATTACCGGTCCGAAAGCCTTTATCGAAACGAACATTGTCGGCACGTTTACGCTGCTGGATGTTGCGCGCAATGCCTGGATGGAAGCGCCGCACAAGTTTAAGGCCGGTTATGAGGGCTGCCGTTTTCATCATATTTCTACCGATGAAGTTTATGGTGCGCTGGGAGAAACCGGCTTTTTCAAGGAAACGACACCCTATGATCCGAGTTCTCCTTATTCCGCGTCCAAAGCCAGTTCGGATATGCTGGTTCGTGCGTATCACCGCACTTACGGCATGAACGTAACGGTTTCCAACTGTTCCAACAATTACGGTCCGAAACAGCATCCGGAAAAGCTGATTCCGAAGATTATTTCCAATGCGCTGAGCGAAAAGAACATTCCGATTTACGGCGACGGCAAAAATGTTCGCGACTGGTTGTATGTTTTGGACCACTGTAAAGCCATTGATCTGATTTTCCATAAGGGCAAGTCCGGTGAAACTTATAATATCGGCGGACATAACGAGCGCAACAACCTGCAGATTGTCGATGCCATCTGTTCCATTCTGGACAAGAAGTGTCCGAAGAAATCCGGAGGTTCTTACAAGGATTTAATCGTCTTTGTTTCCGACCGTCCGGGACATGACCGCCGTTATGCCATTGATGCGACCAAACTGACGACCGAACTGGGCTGGAAAGCCGACGAAAACTTTGACACGGGCATTGTCAAGACGGTCGACTGGTATTTGGAAAAGCTTGCGTAGCGGGCAGACCGTATCGCGGGTATTTGATATGATGAGGGGGAAGTTTTGCGTGAAACAGGCCCCCTTTTTGCAAGTTTTTTTAGGCTCATGGAGAGAAGAAAAATGATTAAGTTGGGAATGAAGCTGTTTTCGACCAATTGCCTGCAGACGCCGGATTTTGCCGCAAGCGTCATTGATTACGTCAATGCGCATGACGATATGTTTCTGGAACTGATGGCTGTTCCGGGAAGTTTTGAGGCAACGCATGCTTTTTTCGGCGAAAGGATAAAAACGTCCGACGTTGTGGTTCATAACGCCCACGAAGCGTATGATTTTAATGCCGCGGACAGGAACCGCCGCGAGACCAACCGGCAGATGCTTGACGAAAGCCGCCGCTTTGCCGACGAACTGAACGCGTCGGTTATCGTTGTTCATGCCGGCAACGGTTTCGGCAGAGCAGGGCAGGAGGAAACGGTTTATCAGTTCCGGCATTTTAACGACAGCCGGGTTGCGGTTGAAAACCTGCCGATGATTAATGACATAACCAATGAGATTATGCACGGGCTGACGCCGGAAATGATTGCGGAGATTAAGGACGCTTCCGGCTGCAAGTTCTGTTTCGATTTTGCGCACGCGATTTGTGCCGCAAACGGTTTGGGGCTGAGGCATGACGACGTCATGGCCGGTTTTGCGGCGCTTAAGCCCGACATGTATCATCTCTGCGACGGTGATATCAACGGCGAAGACGACGTTCATTGGCATTACGGCGAGGGCAGTTATGACCTGGACAAGTATCTGGCGCGCTATATTGCGCCCGATGCACTGGTAACGATGGAAACCGGCGGCAAACCGGCCGGGATTCAGCCTTGGATAAACGACCGGGAATATATCAGAAGACTGCAACGGCAGTTGTAAGAAAAAAAGCCTTCCGTTCGGAAGGCTTTTTTTTATTCGGCAGTCGGCGCTTTCGTCTTTATCAGCGAAGCGATTATTCCGATAAAGAGAATGCCGAAGGTTATGCTCAGCGAATGGGTGGCGTCAATGTCCACGCCGACGTAAGGCAGAAAGATTTTCGAGCCGATGAAAATCAAAATGACAGCCAGCGCGGGTTTGAGGTAGACGAAGCGGTTGACGGCGGCGGCCAGGAGAAAATAGAGCGACCGCAGGCCGAGAATGGCAAAGATGTTGCTGGTGTAAACGATGAATACGTCCTGAGTAATCAGGAAAATTGCCGGAATGCTGTCAATGGCAAAAATGACGTCCATCGTTTCGATAATCAACAGGGCGAAGAACAGCGGCGTGATAAAATGCCTTCCGTTGCGGTGAATAAAGAAATGTTCGTTATGCAGCCGTTTGGTTACGCTGAACCTTTTTCTGATGAACTGGTAGAGTTTGGTTTCGGTCAGCGGAACGTCGTCTTTCTTTTCGGAAATCATTTTGATGCCCGTATAAAGCAGGAAGAAGGAAAAGATATAGAGAATCCAATGAAAACGACTGACCAGCTGGGCGCCGATGCCAATCATCAGCGCGCGCATGACAATGGCTCCCAATACGCCCCAGAACAAAACGCGGTGCTGATATTTGGTCGGAATGTTAAGACTTGAAAAGATGAGCGAAATGACGAAGATATTGTCCATGGACAGGCTTTTTTCGACCAGATAGCCCGTGTAATAAAGCATGCCGTCGGCCATGCCGTGTTCATAGATGATGAAAACGCCGAAGATCAGGGCGATGATAATGTAAAAGGCGCTGAGCCTGAACGTTTCGCCGATGGTTGGTTCTTCGTCCTTTTTATGAAAAACAAAGAGGTCGAGAAACAGAAGAACGGTAATGACGACGCCGAAAATAATCCACATCAGGTAGGTGGGGAGTATCATGTGATGGGTAAAGAGTTCCTGTAATCTTTCCATGGCAAAAAATAAATTCTCCGTAATTTAAAAGTTGGTGTGCTTTTATTCGTAAATGAGGGTATGTTAAGTACGGTTTTTCGTCAATGATAATTTTTAATATTTTCTTGAAATTGTCGGGGCTTGATTTATCTTGATTGCAGGAACAACGGAATTTTCGGAAAAAGAGATGGACAGACGGTTGGCTTTTTGGCGCAGTGTGAAATTTAAAAAGGCGGCTTTTTTAGCTGTCGGAACGGGAGTGATTTTGTTTATGGCATTCGGCGGACAAGACTGGAGGACGGCCAGCCGGGCAAGTTCCGGACTGGCGCCGCGCCCGGAAGAGGAGCAAGAGGCGGTAGTGCAGGTTTATGCGGCGCGAACCTTTAACTGGCGCGGTTATTTTGCCGTTCATACCTGGATTGCCCTTAAGGAAAAAAACGCGCCGTCATATACCACTTATCAGGTCATCGGCTGGTATCTGGGCTGGAAGGGAACTGCCGTCGACATTCGTCAGGACATTCCCGACCGTTTCTGGTACGGCGCCGAACCGCAGCTGATTGAGGAATTGCGCGGCGAGAAAGCCGAAAAAGCAATTCCGCAGATTAAAAAGCTGGCGGCAACATATCCTTACGGCAAAACCTACAATGCCTGGCCGGGGCCGAACAGCAACACGTTCATCTCTTATATTGTCCGCAATGTGCCGGAACTTACGGTCGAACTGCCTCCGCATGCCATCGGCAAGGACTGGAGCCCGAAACTGATTGAGAAGTCGGAAAGCGGCAGCGGCTATCAACTGACTTTTTACGGATTGTTCGGCATAACGGTCGGCAGAGCGGAGGGGATTGAAATCAATATACTCGGGCTGAATTTCGGGGTCGACTTCTACCGTCCGGCACTTAAGCTGCCGCTGTTGGGCCGAATCGGTCTGAAAGACGAACCCCTGCAATGATTACATTTCAATATGAATGGCTATGCGGCGGTTTTTGACGCGGTTTTCGGGAATCGGCGTGCCGTTAAGATCGCGATTGGGATATTTGGGCGCAATGTCCGCCATGCCGACGGCCTGAAAACGATCGGGAACCAGACCCGCCTTTATAAATTCCTTAACGACGGCGGCGGCACGGGCTGCCGAAAGCTCCCATCCGGAAGGATAAAGCGGCGTGCTGACCGGAATGTCGTCGGTATGCCCTTCAACGACGATGCGGAATCGTTTGTAGCGCGTGGAACCGAGCAACGGCGCTATGCGTTTCAGCATGCGGACGCCCTCGGGGGTAATGCGAGCCTCGCCCTGTTCAAAAAGGTTGACGTCGGCAATGTCCAGAACCGCGCCTTTGGAATCGGAACCAAGTCCGACGCCTTCGCCCAAATCCAAGTCTTTGGCGTCGTCTAGGAAACTCAGAACGGTGCCGTTCATCTGTTCTGACGGTATGGCATTGAATGCGGCTGCCATGGCATATTCCATCTGAGCCGCTTTGCCTTTGTCCAGGCTCGACGAGGCAAACAGCACGATGAACAGTGCCAGCAGAAGAGTCAGCAGGTCAGAATAGGGAATCAGCCAGGTTTCGTCGGCATGTTCCTCATGGGGTTCGGAATGTTGTTTTCTGCGTGCCATTTTTAACCTTCGTCTCTGAGTGATTTGCGCTGGCTCAGCGGAATGAACGATTGCAGCTTGGCTTCCATGGCAATGGAGGAAGCGCCGCTTTGCAGTGCCAAAGCGCCTTCAAGGACCATTTTTTTCATTTCGACTTCTTCGGCCGAAATGCGTTTAAGCTTGTTGGCAAACGGGTGCCACATGACGTATCCGGTAAAAATACCAAGCAGGGTTGCGACGAAAGCCGCGGCGATGGAGTGGCCCAGCATGTCAATATCGGAAAGGTTGCCCAGTGCGGCAATCAGGCCGATAACGGCACCGAGAACGCCCAGCGTCGGCGCATACATGCCGCCCTGCGCAAAAATGGCGGCGCCGGAACGATGGCGTTCTTCCATCTGCTTGATTTCTGATTCGACCGTTTCGGCAATAAAATCGGCGGGAAAACCGTCGGCAACCAAAATCAGCGTCGAACGGATGAAAGGATCTTCAACCTCGTTGGCTTTTTTCTCAATGCCCATAACGCCTTCCGATTTGGCCGATTTGGCGAGAGAGACGAAAAGTTCGAGGATTTCCTGTTTGGAGGTAATTTTTTTGCCGGTAAAAATAATTTTCAGCAGCTTGCCGAATCGTTTGATGTCTTTCATCGGAAAGGCGTTGAGCAGAGCGGCAAACGTGCCGGCAAAAATAATCAGAAAGGCGGCCGGATTTATCAGGGCGTGCGGGTCGGCACCCTTAAGATACATACCGTAACCGACGGCAAACAAACCCAAAGTCATGCCCAGAGTTGTACTTTTTTCCATTGAAATTCGTTCCTTGATAAATTAATCATAATTAACATAATGTTACGGCAAATCATTTAATTTAGAGTTAATGCCTGCGGGCGGTTCAGTTCCGGCCCAAAAAAAACCGTTCCCTGAGGAACGGTTTGCCAGAGCCTGAAAAATCAGTTTTTTAACGAAATGTTCACGCTGTCGACGTCAATGTCAGTCGGTTTGCGCCAGTGGGTATCGACTTCGCCGCGGATTTCGACGGTGTCTTCCGGTCCGACGGTAACGCCGTTCCAGTCCTCGTCGTCGATTTCGACGACAATACTGCCGCTCTGGTCTTCAAACAGATACTTTTCCTTGCCGACCATTTGTTTGATTTTTCCGCGCAGGACGACAAAGGTTTCGTCTTTCATTTGTTTGGCCTGTTCGACAGTAACGGAAGCCGAATCTGCCGTCGGACCGTAAAAACCGCCGTTTTTGACGCCGGCTTCGGCGGCTGCGGCGAAAAAGGCGCCCGCGGCGGCCAGAGAATAGAGCAGGGTTTTGTTCATGTTGCATCTCCTGAAATTGTTTATCAGTGAAAATGCTAGGCTAAAATATGCGACTTAGCAATATTTATTTTTACTGATTCACTTTGCTTATCCTGTCGACGTCAATTTCGAGAGTCGACCAGCCTTTGTCAACTTCGCCGCGGATTTCGACAACGTCTTCGGGACCGACGTTAAGGCCGTTCCATTCGTCTTCGTCGATTTCGACGTTGATGCTGCCGGTGCCGTCGGTAAAGACATAAATATCGTCGCCGACGTTTTGTTTGATGTTGCCGCGCAGAATGACAAATGCGTCGTCATTCATGTTTTTGGCCTGTTCGACGGTTATGACCTCAATGGAAGGGCCGGTAAAACCACCCTGATTCTGAGCAGCCATAGTTTCGGTTTGCAATGCGATTCCGGAAACGGCCGCCAGAACGGCCAGAATTTTCTTGTTCATGTTCATCTCCCTATATGTGATTTTCTGCTCTAAAGAAATAAGCGGAAAAATCGTTTTGACAAGGGGAGGGATGCTTAATCTTTCAGCTGTTGCCATATCCCGGGACGGAAACCGCTGAGAACGACGCTGCCGCCGACGAGGAGCGGGCGTTTGACCAGCATGCCGTCGGAGGCAAGCAGGCTGATTTGTTCGGCATCGCTCATGCCGGGAAGCTTTTCCTTGAGGTTGAGTGCCTTGTATCTGAGGCCGCTGGTGTTGAAAAAGCTGCGCGGTTCGCGGCCGCTGCGCTCAATCCACTCTTTGAGTTCGGCTTCAGTGGGGCGGTTGTCGACGATGTGTCTGTCCTCAAATTCAACACCGTTGTCCAGCAGCCATTGTCTGGCCTTTTGGCAGGTTGAACATTTGGGATATTCTAAAAACAAATATTTCATCTTAAAAAAATCCTTTTTGTTGTTTGCTTTTGGACAATATAAACTATATATTTATAACAGACAACAGCAAAGCGTTGAAGGATGTACCGATGAAGGAAAGAAAAAAGATTTTGGCATTTGACATCGGCGGCACAAAAATCGCCTATGCCCTGATTGACGAAAAAGGAAAAATCTGCGGCGAGATTACCAAAGTCAGCACACCCCGCGACAGCCGGGAAATTTTGACGACGCTGAAAAGCGTGGTCTCGGGATTTGAAGACGTGATTGACGCCGTGGCCGTGGCAACGGCGGGCGAGGTCAGCAAAAACAACGACCGGATTATCGCTTCGGTCGGCAATATGCCCAAAAATTATATGAATACGCCGTTCAGAGAACTGTCGGAAAAGCCCGTGGTCGTGGAAAACGACGCCAACGCGGCCATGTGGGCAGAATACAGACTTGGCGCTGCCAAGGGAATGAAAGACGCCATGCTGGTTGCCATCGGTACCGGCGTCGGCATCAGTTTTGTGGTTAACGGACAGCTGCTGAAAGGAAAATCAGGCGCGGCGGGCGAAGCGCATTTTAAGGTCGCGCGCGGCAACAAACGCCGCTGCGGCTGCGGCGCGTATGACTGTTATGAGATTTATGCTTCCGGCACGGCGCTGGGCATAGACGCCAAAGAAGCCTACGGCGACGATACGGTTACCAGCCACGACGTTATCCGCGGGCTGAAAGAAAACAACCCGCTGGCGGTTAAAGTTTTTGACGAATGGGAACGCGACGTGGTCAACGGCATTATCGGACTGGCCAACATCTTTGATCCGGAAATTGTCGTATTGTTTGGTTCCCTGACCGAATTCATGGATTATTGCAAGCTGGAAAAGATGGTCAACCGGGAAATTCTGACAATGCCGGTTAAGCTGTGCCGGGCAAAATTTGAAAATAACGCAGCGATGATCGGGGCCGCCTTGATTGCCGCAGATAAGCTGAAAAAGGGAAAGAAGTGATGCGCGGATTGAGTGCTTTGGTCGTGTGGTTCGGTGTAGTGCTGTTTTCGGCGGCGGGATTGTTGCTGTTGTTTTATACCGCGGCGCTGCTGCTGCCGATTATTCTGGCGGTTTTTGCCGTTTCGCTGGTTGTGGGCTGGTATCGTCAGGCCAAAATCAGAAAGGCGTTTGAGAATCTGAAACCTTTTTTCGGCAACGGAGAAACGACGGTCAAGTCCGGCGGACGGAAGTCAAAAATTATTGACGCCGAATTTGAGGTCGTTGATGAAAAAGACCGGAAAAATTAGGCGTTCGGCGGTTTCGGACGGCGAAGTGGAAAAGTTGAAAAATAATTGTTGACAAGAAGCGGCAGAAAGTTTATTAAATACACGACTTTCCCAATGGCGGGGTAGCTCAGTTGGTTAGAGCAGCGGAATCATAATCCTCGCGCCGGGGTGTTTCAAATTATTATGGCGGGGTAGCTCAGTTGGTTAGAGCAGTGGAATCATAATCCATGTGTCGGCGGTTCGAATCCGCCCCTCGCTACCACTTAAAACCTTTGATTGCTTGGCTTTCAGAGGTTTTATTTTTTTATTGGGGCCGTTATGTTTTTTTTATTTTGGGAATTTTTTTTCTTATAACGGGTGTTCTTTTCTTCCTTTGGAAAACGGTTTTTTCCAACTTTCCGACTTGGAATTTCCAACTTTTTTATTTATGCGCAGAGCAATATCAAAAGAGGATATGGCTTTCACAACAGGCTCAAAGCCTCCGAACTTCTTATTAATTCGGAGGCTTTGGAGCGTATCGTTTTAATTAAATGCCGAAATAGACCCTTTGCTGCAATGTCAGTGAAGCATAGTCTTTAATTTGCAGTTTTCCCTCTTTGGACAGGAAAAGGACGGAATCGGAAGAAAACTGTCTGGCAAAGTATTTTTGAACTTCTGTCGGAAGCCGGTCGTCTGAAGTTTGCAATTTGCCGTCTTTGGTAACGCCCAGGCAATAAAAGCTTTTTATATCCTTATTCATGGGCGTTCTCCTGAAGATAAAACAGCGGCAGTGTTATATATCTTGAGGTTATGGCTCCGAAACGCTTTACTCTGCCCGTTTTTTCGCAGCCGGGAAGTTCCAAAAGCGTGTTGACCCAGTTTCTTTCCCAAGGGGTATTGGCAAAATGGGCGTTGATTTCCCGGCCGGATGTTGCCAGATATAATTCCTGTCCGGAAATTTCTATGCCGCAGCGGCGTAGATCTAGCCCGTCTCTGATTGCCTGACTCAATGGCTGGCCGAAAACCGTAAATGATTTTAAAACGGCAAGACAGCCGGCTGCGCCGGGATTTGCTTCATCGGAAAAAGAGATGTTTTCGGGCTTCGGCAGCAGCTTGGAAGCCAGATAAGCGGCTTTTCCGGCAGCGCGCCCGAAAAGCATACAGATTGTTTTGACGGCGCGCAGCTCAAATTCGGCAACCTGAATATTGTTTATGTCATATTTAGGCTGCGCAGTTGGATGCGTTTCCAGAACATAAGAGCCGGTCTGGCGCAAAGTGGGCAGAACATCAGAATAAACCCAGTCGGCGAATGCCTGAGCCTGTGGTTTGTTGCTGCGAAAAATTAAGCGATAGAGATTTGGTTCATTGATGTAATTTAGTTGCTGGTTACCCCCTTCGGTAAGGGTGTCGGTTTTAACGACACCCTCAGGATTTAATTGTGTTGCTGCACTTCTGGAATTTGTAATTTCAAGAACTCGGCAGCAATCTGCCAGACAAAACCAAGGGAAATTATCAATCGTCTGAACCCGGATGGGATTCTCTTTAAAATCAAATATGGAAATTTCATTCATTTTCTTAGCCTTTTCTTACAAAGGGTTACCTTAGAACGTCTAAGGCGCCGGAGGTTAAGAACCTGCTAAGAATCAGGTGGGTTTATTCAATATATTCACCGCCCTCCGGCAGTAAAAGGACATAAAAAAACCACTTAACGGAGTGCTGACCGTTCTTAGTAAGAGTTCTTAACCTCTTGACAAGGAAGCTAACATGCCGTTAAGCTGGTGTCAATATGTTTTGTTACGGATGTTACGATGTCAAGAGAATATTGGCAAAAGCACAATCCTTTCCGAAAATAATAAATAAGATGCCGGAGACTGGAAACCTGCTTCGAATCAGGTCGGGGTTATTTGTTGTATATTCGCCCTCTCCGGCATGGGACGCACTAATTGACATTCAGGTTGCCCTGCTGCCTTTTCTCAAGCCAGGTTATGTATTTTCTGCAATCCTTTAAGACTGTCGTGGCAAGCTCCCGAACCTGTTCGGAGGCGTTTCCTTCGGCGATGATCAGCTCAAAAGCAATGCAGCATAAGGCTATTCTGTCAAGCAGAAGACTGTTTTCTGCCATTAGGCGGGTATTTTCCCGGGATTGTTTTATATACTGGCTATATAAATCCATTATCGGCTCCGGTTTCCTGATACGAAAATTTTGTGGCGGCGCAGGATCTCTTTGTGATTTTGCCGGCGGATCCGTCTTTTGCGGGCGGCTTCCAAATCCTTTTTCAGCTTTTCGCTGAATTCCTGAAGTTCCTTTGTCAAATGTTTCATTTTTGAACCTGCGTCAAGGCAGCGTCTTTTGTTTTGCTGCATTTCAATAAAGTCCCAAAGAAAACAGACGGTCAGAACCAATGCCGACACGGCGGCCGCAGCTTGCAGGGTCATGTATAATTTATCCATTATTTTTTCCTCCTGAGTGTTTCTTCAATGTCTGTTTGCCGGGGATTGAAAATGCGGCGGTATTTCTTTTTCAGGGACAGGTAAATGTCCTTCAGGCATTCTTCTTCTGTATGGCCGTCGCCGTAAATGTTGTTTTTGGGGCTTTTGCCGACAAGGACAAATTTGTAGTTTTTTCTTTCCAGGCCGATGCTTATACCCAGAAAATCGCCGGCAATATTGTGGCGGCGCAGATAGTTTTTTATTTTTTTGTGGTATTGGGCTATGCCTTGTATGCTTTGCGGGATTTTGGCTTCGGAAAAATATTTCCGTTCTTTAAACTCGGCTTTTTTGCCCTGGTTAAATTCGGATACGGGGCGAAAATACCCCATGACGCGGGTCCAGCATTCGCAAGGCTGGCGTTCGCTGTCGGTTAATTCGATCTCTTTTGTCATGCTGCCTCTTCTTCTAAGGTAAAGGTGTATTGTTCAAGTTTGTTGATTGCCGCTTCGGCCATTTTGTCGGTTCTGGGCAGATAGGTCTCAAGAATCCGGCGGCAGGTGTCGATTTTGTGGCCGGTTACGGCGGCAATCTGGGATTCCGTGCAGCCGGCTTCGCCCATGCGGACGACGGCTGTCCGTCTCAGATCAAGAAATTGAAGCGTTTTGACCGACGGACAGCTTTTGGCTGCTTCCTTGCGCACTTCGATAAATTTGTGCCGGAAGTGCGATTCGGTGTAGGGCTTGTTGGTCTTGTCTGTCGTAATCAGATATTCGTCGTCGCGCAGCTGAACGTTGCCGATAAACTCCCGGACTTTGTTTGTCGCAGGGACGCTGACCCAGCGGCCTGTTTTCTGCTGTTTTATTCTGAAGCGGCCGTTGACGTATTCCCGGCCGGTAATGGCCAGGATGTCGGCTTGCCGTTGGCCGATGTTGGTTCCCAGGATAATCGTCTTCGCTATGCTTGTCAGATTCAGCTTCAGGCAGGCGTTGATTAAGGCCTCCTCTTCTTCTTTGCTTCCGATACGATCGCGCGGCGGCGTTGTTTTGCGACCGAGCTTATCGGACGGATTTTCCTTTATCCAGCCGAGCGGGCGTATGGCAAATTCAAGGATGATATGCAGGACGGTAACAACCGCGTTGGCTTCGTGCAGCGATTTTTTCCGCTCCAGCGTATTGTACAGTTCGTTGACGGCCAGCGGCGTTATGGCGCTGACCGGGACGCCGCTGCCCCATTCTTTCAGCTTTTTCAGCCGGGAATCGTAACCGTGTCTGGTTTTGGGCTTCAGCTTGGTATAGGAAACGTCGTCCGTATAGCGCTCTATGAGTTTGTCCAGGGTCTTTATGACTTCCGGCTGCGGCAGAGCTTCCTCCAGGCCGAGATACCATTTGTCGAGTTTTTCGTTGAGCTCTTCGGCTTTGTCCCGCGCCTGGCGCAGGTTGTCGGGAAGCTTTACCGGTTCCCAGCCGGCAATGCGGAGCCGTCGCGACGGCTGCCAGTAAAAGCTGTTTCCTTTGCAGACGAAATATCTGACGCGATTGGGTTTTTTCATTTCCTTTCTCCGGATCTGTTAATAATGTCTTTATTTCGGGATTTGAACGGTTGGAATGCAATATCCAAAACAGTTATTGCTATTGATATTTGACAGAAAATAAAACAGGTTTTCTTTGCCGACCGTTCTGTCAACCAGAGTAAGAAGCTCCAGATCTTTGTTTTCAACGGAATGTTCGCGGCCGCCGGGCAGAAAGAAGTCCGGCGTCGTTTCAAACAGGTTGCAGATGTGCAGAAGTTTTGTTATGGGAATGCGGTTGACGCCGCTTTCATATTTCTGGATCTGCTGAAAAGTTAAATTGAGCTCTCTGGCAAGCTTTTCTTGAGAAAAATTCTTATATTTTCTCAATACGCGGATCTTCTCGCCCAGATTCCGGTAAAATATGTTTTCGTCTTCCGAACATCTTCTCATCATGTGTCTTTCCTATAAAATGGCCGCTTTCTGACGCAAAAGGTCTTCCCAGTACCGGTTTCGCGGCTGGTTGTCGTTGGAATTTCCTCTTGTGAGATGTTTTTCGTACCAGATTTCTATTTCGAGACAGTCCCAGCTGCACCCGAATCCTTTAACCGGCCGGGGAAAATTTTCTTCAGCTATTTTCTTTTTGTAATTTTTGTAAAGCCAGGCCGGAGAGCGGTTCAATTTGGCGGCCACTTCTTCAATGCCGATGAGTCTTCTGGTCAAAGTTACCTCACTGAGTTGTTGCTTTAAGTTGTTAACAACTCAGTTTTTACACTTTAAACCAGATTTGTCAATCCATTTTTGGATTAATTATTGAATTTCTTCCGGAGAAAGCGATTTCATGAGCATTTGCGCCCTTGTTTTGTCTGCCTTCGCCAGTGAATCATAAATATTGAGGATCTCTTCCTGGTCTTCGGACAATTTGCGGCCGGACATCTTGTCTTTTAAATTTTCGGTTATGGACGAAAAGCTGCGCAGCATTAAAATTATGGTGCAGATGTCCAGAACTTTTGCGTAAGCGCGGTTGTCGTTGTCCGAGGCGTTTTCTTCTTCGTAATGGATATAGGCGGCTTTGCTGATGTTCAGCGCGGCGGCGATATTTTCTATCGAAACGCCGGCTTTCAGCCTGATGCTTTTTAACAGAACGGACGGCGCGGCGATGCGGTTCAGATTGTCTAGGTCGTCAAAGGCGGATTGTTCTTCGGTATTGCAGACAACGATGTCCTTAATTTTACAGCGCAAGGCTGATGCAATTCTCAGGGCTTCGGAGATGTCTATATCTCTTTCCCCGTTTTCTATGCGGAAAATGCTCTGCTGTGTCAGGCCGGTTATCTCTGCAAGTTTGGCCTGGCTGAAACCTCTTGTTTTTCTAAGTTTTGCTAATTCGTATTTCATCCGCTTTTCTCCAAAATAGAATAATTTTTTTTAATATATTCTGAAAAGTTGTTAACTGCTAATCCAAAAACGGATTGACTAAAAAGAGTTAAAATGATTTAGTGATTATGGAAATTATTTTCAGGGCCGGTCCGGCTTCTTTTGCGTTCTCTAGACAAGAACATAATAGAAGTTGAGAGGCTAAAAGCTATGTTGAAGAATGATATATCTTTTGAGCTGGGCATCCGTTGGGCTGAAGCTTTGAAGAAAAGATTTCCAGAAAAAAATCGCGTTAAAAGCGTTGCCGGCTTTTTTGATGTGGAACCGATAACGGCTCGTTCCTGGCTTTCTGGTCAGGCCCCTTATTGTAAGTATATCTATATGGCCGGTCAGAAATTTGGTGCGGTTTTTGTGGCCGAGATTTTTATGCCGACTGATGAATGGCTGAAATGGACTGATGTTGATAAGGCCTTGAGTGAGTTGGAGGAAAAAGTTTGTCAGCTCTGCCGCCAAATCCGCGCCATAAAGGAAGACGGCGGACCGTAGTCCGCCGCTTCTTCCCTTATACGGAGAGGTTTAAAATGTATAATGGCATTACAATTCCGGAGATTGTGCAAGCCTTGTCTGATCGCATGGAAGACCTTGTTTGTGCTCTTGGGCTTGAGGGGCGCGTCGATAATAATGATTTTGTCGCCTACAACCCGACGCGCCAGGACAATCATCTCGGATCTTTTCGCATTTGCATCCGCGGTGCCAAAAGAGGCATCTGGCAGGAATTTGCCGGATCTGATAAAGGCGACGCGCTTGAGCTCATCAATTATTGCAGATACGGCGGAACAAAGGATAAAACCCAGGCAATCCGCTGGGCCCGGAACTTTCTCGGGATGGACGCCATGAACCGGGCGGAGCTGCGCCGGCTTCAGATGCAGTCGGCCGAGCGACGTCGGGAAAATGCCATTCGGGAAATGAATGACCGGCAGCAAAAGAAAAAATGGGCGCAGTCGATTTTCTTTAATTCGCAGACCGGTCTTCTGGATACGCCTGTTGACGCGTATCTGCTTAACCGGCGGATTGATTTGCGCCGTCTTGGCAAGCTTCCGCACAGCCTGCGCTTTGACCCGGATTGCTTCTTCAAACCGGAAAATGCCAAGTTTCCGGCCATGATTGCCGCCATTACCGGCGCGGACAACCAAATTATGGCCGTACACCGGACTTTTCTTGAGAAAAAGGGCGGTGTTTTTGTGAAGAAAGAAAAGCTGGTCTTGGGAGCTTACGCCGGCGGCGTTATCCGCTTATGGCGCGGCGACACCGGCGCGTCTCTGACGGATTTGCAGCGCGGCAATTTCAAACCGACTAAATATTCGGGGACTCTTCTTTTGACGGAGGGCATTGAAGATGCGCTTTCCGTGGCAATGGCCTGTCCGCAGTATCGGATCTGGACGACAATCTCAATCGGAAATGCGGCGAATATTCAGATTCCGGACTGTTTTGATACGGTTATATTCTGCGCGGACAATGATGAACCGGGAAGCAAGGCCTGGGCGCAATGCAATAAAGCGGCCGCGGCGATAAAGCGCCAGGGAAAAATTGTCAAAATCGCCCGGTCGACGATCGGCAAGGATTTTAATGATCAGCTGCGCGCTTAATTTTCATACTCTTGGCGGAGTAAGTCTTTTTAGGGGTAAAAATACAAATGGTTGACAGGTTATCGGGTATAGCTGAAAATATTCAAAATGCGCAAGAGGTTGACGACGACGTCTTAAGCGATGATTTTCTGCCTGCAAATTGTCCGGTTGTTCCGTTGGGAACGAAAATGGGCTCCTACTATTACATGGATGCCATGCAGCAGTTTCGCGAGCTGAAGGATAAGGATCACTCCAGACTGATAATTCAGGGGCTTTTCGGTACGCATGTTGAGGTTTTGTCGCAGGGCGACTATGCCAGATACAGCAAGAAAGGCTCTGTTGACGGCTGGAAACCGGATGAATGGGCCAAAAGCCTCATGGCCGCCTGTGCGGTCAAGGGTGTTTTTGAGCCTTTTGAAAAAGTGCGCGGTGCCGGTGCCTGGCTTGATGACGATGATCAGATCGTGATTCACAGCGGCAGCCGGATATTTATAAACAATCAATCCTTTAAACCCGGGGTTTACGGCTCTTATATTTACCCCGCAGAGCCGCAACGCCAAAGCCCCGCGGTTACTCTGCTTGACGACGGGGAGGCTGATGAACTGCTTCAGCTGTTCAAAACCTGGAACTGGCAGAGGCCGGATCTTGACCCCTATCTCCTGTATGGATGGATTGCGGCTGCGTCGATTGGCGGTGCGCTGTCCTGGCGTCCGCTCATGTGGATAACAGGAGATAAGGGCACCGGTAAATCGACTTTGCACGATGTCATTAACGGAATATTCGGCAACAGCCTTTTATCCGTTTCCAATACTTCGCCGGCAGGTATCTGGCAGAAAGTCAGGTATTCCAGTCTGCCGGTGGCTGTAGATGAGATTGAAGCTGAAGAAGACGGGCGAAAGGCTCAGGCAGTAATCGCGCTTGCACGGCAGGCCTGTTCGGGTGGCGTTATTTTGCGAGGCAGTTCCGAAGGCGTAGCCAGTGAATTTAAGGCACGAAACTGTTATCTCTTCAGCTCAATCCTTATCCCCCCGCTGATGTCTCAGGACAGGTCGCGTATGGCGATTCTGGAACTGGGCCGGATTGGGGGGACGCCCCCTAAGATAAATAAGCCGCATTTGGCGCAGCTGGGAAGCAAGCTTCTTAAGACGATGATAAGCCGCTTTGATGTCTTTAAGCAGAATCTGGAAGTAATATCCGTTGCCTTGCGGGAGCAAGGTGTCCCGAGCCGCAGCTGCGACCAGTTCGGCACATTGATTGCGGCGGTTGACACGGTTTTGCGGCCGCGCGAACTGACGGTTCAGGACTGTTCTTTCTGGCTTTCCCGCCTCAAACCGCTGCTCGTGAAAGAAAAATACGACAATGAAAATGACAATGTCGCTTGTTCTCAACATCTTTTGACTTCCTTATGCGACGTTTACCGGGACGGCAAACGTCGCACTATCGGAGACTTTATTGCCGAAGCTGCCGGCCTTGAGAACTCGAAGAACAGCCAACCTACCGACGAAGACCAGAAAGAGGCCAATAAAATTCTTTCGTCTTACGGTTTGCGCGTTGTGGCCGACAGGTCGAGCGGCGATAAGTTTTTGTACCTGGCCAACAATCATCAGGGCTTAAACAAGCTGTTTTTTGGAACGCGTTGGCAAGGTGGGGTCTATCGTCAGTCTTTATTGCGGTATCAGGGGTCGGAACCTGTTAACACGATGCGTTTTGGCGGTATGACGTCCAAATGTATCCGATTGCCTCTCGATAAGCTGCTTTTTGTAGGCATCGATGAGATGCCGTTAGAATAACTTATAAAAGCCCCGGTTTCGGGGCTTTTATTCTGCTTAAGCAGCTTATCTGGCCAAGGAAGCTATATTTTTCACTCTATTCTATTTTATTAATCCAATTTTGAAATATAAATTTTATTCCCTTAAACCCCTTATGTATCAATACTTTCATCTATTTATTCTATATCCTGCCCTTACCCCACCCCTATTAAAAGCTTGCAATACGCAAAAAAAGCGCGTAATATCTGGATTGACAAACGATTTCTTCCTTATTTGTTACCGCGTTACCATTTTACATGGAAAAGGTAACAAAATTTTAATCACAAAAACAAAGCCTTATCGAAAAATGTTACGATGTTACCAACATCGCGTTTATTTTTTTCGCGCGCGCGTGCGCACACGAGACTTGACGCGGTAACAACGTAACAAGGTAACATTTCAGTTTTTACTATTTTTGTTTTTATTATGAATCAATCAATTATGAAAAAAATATTGTCTTAAAAAATGTTACCGATGTTGTTACCGACCATTACCGCCGGTAACAAAAAAAACTGAATTAAATATGGGGTTGATATTATGCTTGACCAAGCTGGGCTTAGCACAGCGCTTGAAGAAAGTGCCAAAAGTGGTGGGGGACAGAGAGCGAGGCCGGAAATTTCGGAAAATTTTCAGCTGCCTTTGTTGCCTGGCTCTGCTCCGGAAAAAAATTCGGCCGGTAACATTGTCAACGCTGATAAAGCCGACGCGGCTGAAACGAAAGAAATGTCGGGATTGGGCAATGGAACCGGAGCGGCCGGAATGCCGGAAAAAGCCTGCGGGGCCGAAAAGAACGGCGGTACTGCCGTCCTGGCTGTTTCTGACGCGGAAGATGCCGAAGCGCTGAGGTTACAGGAAGAAGACGCCGAGGCTGATATTGACTGCAATTATTCGGTAACCCGCCGCGGTGCCGGACGTCCCAAAGGGTCGCGCAACCGCTCGACCGAAGCCTGGCGTTCGTTTTTCCTGCGGCAGAACAAAAGCCCGCTGATGTTTCTGGGCGGCATTTATTCGGTGCCAACCTCAAAACTGGCCTCTGATATAGGCGTCGAAATGGAAGACGCTCTCAAATATCAGATTGCCGCCGCGCAGGCGGTGTTGCCGTATGTCCACCAGAAACAGCCTATTGCCGTTGAGCGTTCGGACGACATTTTGCCGGTCATTAATATTACGATGACCAGGAACGAGGTCAATGTAATGACCTCATCCCAAAACGGTCAGTTGCAGCTTAAGCCGGAATACCGGGAAATAGAGCTGGTTGACGACGAAGAGTTCCGGCAAATTGCCGCCGAAGATGCTGATTGTAAAATACAAAGCAATAACAGCGACTTAAACGACAATATTAAATAACATCTTTGCCAAAATTGGAAATGCCGGAGTTGGAAAGGCAGGCAAAGCCTAGGAAAATCAAGGCGCACAGGATAAAAACGCGCGGATATAAAATCCTCTGTGTTTCCTGTTTGTTTCTGAAAAAGGCACTTTTTTATAGCAGAAATTTTTTTGCGGGACGGAAATTGCGCGAGGGGGTTCGCCGTTCGCAAAGCGACATGTCCCTGCAAACGCAGGCAGCGAATTGTTTTAAAATCTGAAAAACAGCGCCGGCGTAAACAAAAAAAGCCCGGGTTCCGGGTTCGGGGTTAAAGGAGCGATAAGGTATGGAGGAAGTAACTCTTGGAACAAAAAAGGTTGTCGCCGTGGTGCAGGCGTTTCTTGTGCTTGGTGCGGACGGCAAAAAAGAAAATATTTCCGAATTGATATACTGTGAGCCGGAAAGTATCTGCGACGGCTGCCGTCTTCTGGACGCTGTCTGCGGCGCTGCCGGCAGTGATCTAAGGCTTCAAAGCCCCGGAGACTGCTGATGTTTTGGACTTATACCGTTTATATTGACCGCTTTAATGCCGATAAAAGCTTCAGACCGCAGTCAGAACCGCTTTGCCGGATAAGCGGCGGCTTGTTTGGCCGGCAGCTGAAAAAGAATTTGCAGCAGATCTGCAAGTGGCCGATGTACGGCTATGATCTTTATGTAACCAGAAACGGCCGGGATTTTCTGGCTTATTGGCGGGATATGAACAGCGGGGAATAGATGAGCGTTGAGGAAGCCGTCCAGAGAGCTATAAACTTTAATGCTTCCGACATTGGTCCGGTGGCAAACGCCTTTTATGCGGACCGTTCGGAAGTGGCGGCAATTATGGGGCCGATCGGTTCGGGCAAAACGTCGGTTTCTTTGATGAAACCGTTGGCCATTGCCTGTGAGCAGCAGCCGAACGGCTCCGGTATCCGCTATTATAAGCATATCGTTCTCCGCGACACCTACCGCAACCTGTATAATACCGTAATTCCCTCCTGGCTCCAGTGGATCCCGAAAGATTTTGGACAATGGCGCGGCGGCGGCTCCGGAGAACCGGCCGAACACAGGATACGTTTCAAGGTCGGCAGCGACGGGACGATTGTCGACGCCTGGTTCATGTTTGTTGCCGTCGGCGATCAGAATATTGAAGACGTGCTGCGCGGTCTGGAGGTATCGACCGCACACATGAACGAAATGGACCGTCTGAACCCAAACGTGCTTCCTTTTCTGCGCGGACGGTGCGGACGTTATCCCAGCAAAGGCCTTGGTAAGCCGACTTTCAAAGGCTGCTGGGGCGACCTGAACGCGCCGGATGAGGATAATTATTGCGTAAAATTATTTATTTACGAAAAGCCTGACGAATTTGCCTTTTATGAACAGCCTGGCGGCCGTGAGCCAAATGCCGAAAATCTGAAAAACCTGCCTGACGGATATTATCAGAGCCAGGTTGCCGGTACGCAAGAAGACCTTGTGCGGCGAATTATCGATAATAAAATCGGGTATTCTCGCGAAGGAAAACCCGTCTATACAAGCTATAATGACAGTCTTCACGCTGCGGAAAAAGCTTTGCAGCCTGTTCCGGGGCTGCCTTTGTATCTGGGGGCCGACGCCGGATTGACGCCGGCGGTTGTCATTGCGCAGCAGCTTGGCAACGGACAATGGATTATTCTTGACGAACTGATAGCCGAAGACGCCGGCGCCTGGCGCTTTGGCGAACAGCTGAACCGTCTTCTGAAAGACCGTTACCGCGGTTTTTCCATTGCGGCGGCAACGCATGACCCGGCGGGGCTGGCCAAAAGTGCGACGGAAAGAGAAGAACGCAGCTGGGCTCAGATTATGCGCCTTGTAACCGGCATCAACTGGCGGCCGGCCCAGACAAACAGCCCTATTATCCGCATTGATGCGGTCAACGGCTGTCTGACGCGTCTGATTGACGGAGTGCCCGGCTTTAAGCTGTCGCCGGCCTGCAAGATGCTGCGGCGCGGCTTCCTGTCGGGGTATTTTTTGAAAGACGGATCTCCTTGCAAGAATGAATTTTCGCATCCGCACGACGCCTTGCAGTATCTGCTCCTAGGGGGCGGCGAATATCTGGAAGTTATGAGCCGGACGAAAAAAAGGCAGCGTGCCGCCGGCATTTCAACCTTAAACACAAATTTCAGGGTTTTGAGCTGATGGGGAACTTAAAGGAAAATCTGCCGGAAAAATATTTTTTGGTTTTCAATACGCACAACCTGCCGCGGGGCGGCTGGTATCAGAATTTTCTAAAATTCTGTTTTGACCGTCTGAAGAAAGGCTTTTCGCATGTTGCTGTTGTCCGGCAGCTTGCCGATGGCTGCTTTCTCTTAATTGAGGGCTGTTCCGACCGCTTGTCCGTCGTTCCCGTCTTTGAGCGTAATTATCTCGACAATCTCAGAAAAAGAAAGGAACTGACGATTGTTGAGTTTTCTCCGGGAAAACCCGGAACCTGTTTTCACGGGATTATTACCTGTGTAAGCATCGCAAAATATCTGCTGGGAATTAAAAACCCGGCAATAATCACACCTTATCAACTTTACAAATATGTCAGAAAGGAAAAAGAAAATGGGAGGAAAGAGTTCTAATCGGGCGCAGCTGCTGGCAATGATGATGAATAAGCCGGACTATTCGGCTCTTGAATATCAGAAGCTGAAAGAAAACGAAGAAGCTGACCGTTTGGCGCGTGAAACTTATGCCAAGCGCAGCAATATGACCAAGCGCGGCGGATCTCTGATGAGTTACAGCGGCTCAAAGAAAAAGGCGGCGTAAATGGCAGAGTTTAAGGAACAGACGCTCAGGCGTTATCAAAAGGCTGTTGACCGTAAGAAGGTTGAGGATCTGAAAAAGAATTATATTTTTGTTTGTCCGCGCCGGTATCCCGGCGGCGGAGAAACAAAAGTCGCTGACGAAGTTTTTGATTCCACGGGGATTGACGCAACCTCGACCAAAGTCGGCAAGCAGCACAACCAGATTTTTCCGCCTTTTCATGAATGGGTCGACCCAGTTCCGACAATCCGCATTCCGGAAGAGGAAGAGCACCGTTGGGAAAAGTATAAAAAACAACTTAAAGAACTGCTGCATAAGGCTTTGGAAATCTCTAACTTTCATGAAGTCATTGAGGACGTCCTGACGGACAATCTCATTGCCGAGGGCGCTTTGGCCCTGTATGTGGGCGAACCGGAATGTCCTTTTGTCTTTGAGGCCATAGACTGGGATATGTTTTTTACGGAAGAAGACTACGAAGGCCGGCCGCAGACCGTATTTGTCCGGGACAACATGACCTTGGACAATATCCGCTATAAATGGCGGAAAGCGGAAATTCCGAAAGAACTGGAAGACTTGCAGAAAAATTCGGATCGGGAATTTGAAGTGGTAGCCTGTTACCTGTATGACATCTGGCATGATAATTATACTTATCAGGTCTGGTTGACGGACGGGGAACGGCTGCTGTGGGAAAAGAAATCGGTTCCTACCAGCCCTCTTATTGTCTTCAGAATAAACAAACGCATGCGGCGAACGGTCGGATATGGGCCGGTGCAGGATGTTCTGCCGAATATTCAGACTTCCAACTACGTTCAGAAACTTATTCTTCAGAACGCGGCGTTTGCGGTTTCCGGATTGTGGCAAACCGAAGACAATGGCGTTATCAATGCCGCAAATACGGTATTGCGTCCGGGAGCGATTATTCCCAAGGAAGTCGGGTCAAAAGGGCTTGAACCGCTTGAGGTCAACCGTAATTTTGACGTGTCGCAGTTTATTCTGACCGACCAGCAGAACAAAATCCGCGAACAGATTATGGGAAATACTCTTCCGCAGATTAAGGACGGCGTGCGCAGCGCTTCCGAATATGCTTACCGCCAGCAGGAAAAGAATGACCGGGAAATTCCGGCCGCGCTGAAGGTGTCGTATAGCCAGAACGCCCTGCTTAAGCGGATGTATGCCATTTTGACTTCGCCGCAAATGAAGGCCAGCCCTTACTTCATCGAGCCTTTTTCCTATACGGTCGAGGGACGCGTTACGCCGGTGAAAGTCAAGATTAAGGCGGCTAACCCGCTTATCAGAATGCAGCTGGAAGCCGACGCGGATAACTCGCTGAATACCTATGCCAATGCGCGCCAGCTTTTCGGCAATGTTACCGAATGTATGGTAAAACATGTCGATTATTGCCATCGTTTTTTGCTGGACAAGGGTTTTGACCCTGAATTTTTGGAGGATATTGACGATGCTAAAAAGAATTACGGCGCCATGCAGCAGCAACAAAATGAGCTTGTGGCTGCTGAAATTGCTGAGCAGAAAGCCAAAGACAACGGTTCATGACAGCCGCGAGCGCATTGACAGCTGTTATTCCGCTGTCTTTAACAGCGCGGCCGGCCGTGTTGTGCTTGACGACCTGCTTAAGCACAGCGTTTGCCGGCTGAGAAATTCTGACCTGACGGATCAGGAGCTGCGGGCTCTGGCCGGACAGACTCAACTTGTGCTTAACATTTTAACTAAAATCAGAGGAGAATAAACATGAGTTTACCTAATAACATTCAGGAAAGCCAGACCGGACAGCAGCCGGGAACGGATAATGCCGGCGGCAGTGCGGTTCAGCAGAATGAGCGTTTTGTCGAATTCGAAGGCGAAAAAATAGAAATTCCCGATAATTTCTGGGATAAGGAACATAATCAGCCGAATGTCGGCGCTCTGGCCAAATCGCAGAACGATTTGCGCCGGCAGTTGGCCGAAGCGGACAAAAGCCCTAAAGACGGCATGTACAAAGTCAACCTGCCTGACGAGCTGAAAAACGTTGTTGAAGTCGATATGAAATCGCCGCTGCTGGGTGCCGCAATGGCTTTCTGCAAAGCTAACGGCATTTCTCAGGAGAAGTTTGACGAGCTTGTCCGCCCTTATTATGAGCAGATTGCCGCAGAGGGGGACAGTTATAGGGAATATCTGAAAGCTGAGGACGAAAAGCTGAACAGGATTTTCGGCAACAGGAAAGAAGAAGCTATTCAGCGCATCCATACATTTGCGGCCAACTGCGGTTATGATAAGGATCCGGAAAAAATACAGGAACTGAAACTATGGACAAGCTCGGCGGCCGGGGTGGCCCTGCTGTTGGATATTATTAACGGCCAGAAGGATATTCAGGCCGGAAACAACGGTTCGGCCATCAGTGCGTCTTATACGGAAGACCAGCTTTTCGAAATGATGAAAGATCCGCGCTACGAAACGGATAAAACCTGGCAGCAGAAAGTTTCCGACGGGTTTAAAGCCCTGTATCCGGAAAAATGACGGAAAAGCCGCTGAAAAGCGGCTTTTTTTTGCTTTTTTATTTGCGTTGCCGGCAGATTTGTGTTAAATGGAAAAAATCGAAGAATTAAACTTAAAGAATGAAAAGAAATGCTTGTTTTTATTGACGAATGCGGCGACGCCGGTTTTAAGCTTGAAAACCAGGGCTCGAGCCAGTATTTTATTCTGGTCCTGGTAGAGTTTCCTGATGCGGAAAGCGCTCAGGCGGCGGATGAAAAAATTGCCGAACTGCGCAGAAGTTTGGGCATGCACCAGGAATTTAAGTTCTGCAAAGACAGCCGCAAAACGAAACTGAGCTTTTTTGAGGCCGTGAAAGACTGCAATTTTACGGTCGAAACCATTGTCGTCGATAAAAAACTTATAGAATCCAAGTATTTGCGAGAGCATCCGAAAAACTTTTATAATTTTATGCTGAAGGAACTTCTCAGCCATTCACAGATTGCCGCAGCCAAAGCCAAGATTATTCTGGACGGCCAGGGCAATAAACACTTTGTCAGCGAGCTGAAGTCTTATCTGCGTCATTCCGCCGTGCAGATGAAAAGCTTCTCCATGAAGGACAGCAAAAAAGAAAACCTGTTGCAGCTGGCTGATTATGTGGCCGGCGGCATTATGTGCGCATACAAACACGGCAACGATGATTATAAGCGGTTGCTGAAGGACAAAATTTTTAATAACTGGGAATTTAAATAAAAAAAATCGCCGTTTCTTTCCAGTCTAGATAAGACCTTAGGTGCACCATCCGGAGCCCGTTGAGATTGAAACGGCATTGCGTATATTATAATTACATAATAAACGCCGAATTGCAAGTAAAAAATAGTATATTTTCAACAAATTTTATATATACTTTGGATTAAGTCCGGTATATGCTGATTTTGCCGGGGACGGCGCAAATATGCCGAATAGCGCCGCACAGCCTATCTGATGTGTGTTTAATCCCGGCGCCTTCCAGTCTTTCCCAGCATAACTTTTAAGAAAGTTTAACAGCCTGCTTCTTGTCTGAATAGTAAAATATAACTCTGCGAAGCTCGCAGTTACCGCAACTTTAAAGGAGTTAAAGCCATGGAAAACATTAATATCAGCCGTTTTTGCCTGGGTATTGTCGGACGGGAGGAAATTTTCGGCGCGGATGCGCTGCGGCTTCCGGCCGAGATTCGGCGTTATTTTGCAAGGCAGTATGCCGATGCAGAAGGAAAAGCCCTGTTCCTGACTGTTTCCGGCGAAGTGCAGCTTTGCGCTCCGGAAAGCCTTTCCCTTGAAGAAAAAAAATATTTCGGAATTAATCCAAAAATGGATTGACTTTGAAGAGTTATTATTTTAACCTCTGATACAGAGGGCTGAAATATCTCTTTTCGGCCGGCGTTAATTCCGACATAAGGGAGTTTATACTCCTGTTGCCGAAAATCCTGTTCAGTCTTTCGGCCGGTGTTAATTCCGACTGAACGGAGTTTATACTCATTCTCCGGATCGGTATTATTTCAGCCCTCTGCCAGCGGCATATCTTAGCCAGACCCGTTGTTGTAAAGGCCTTAAATTAATTTTTTGAGGGTTTACGCATGGGTTTTTTCTTTTTTAAACCGGCCGGACCCGAAAAAAATTCTGAATGAAATTTTTTAAAGGGAAAAAATCATGGCAGAGAAAGATATTTCTGTTGCATTTACGAAACAGTTTCAGTCTGAGGTCAAGCTGGCTTATCAGCAGAGCGGCTCAAAACTGCGCAATACTGTTCGTACGCAAAACAATATTGTCGGCGCTTCGACGGTTTTTAACAGGATCGGCAAAGGCACGGCAAGCACCAAGGCGCGCCACGGACTGGTGCCGGTAATGAATTTGGAGCACGGCACGGTCGAATGTCTGTTGTCGGACTATTATGCCGGCGACTGGGTTGATGCTCTTGACGAGAAAAAGACCACCATCGACGAGCGCAAGGCGATTGCCACGTCCGGCGCTTATGCTCTCGGCCGGAAGTCTGACGCGCTGATTATTGACGCACTCAAAACCACCAAGACGGAAGTTGGCGACGGTACGACCGGGCTGACCAAGGCTCTTATTCTGGAAGCCTTTGCCAAGCTTAACAGCACCGACGTCCCGGATGACGGTCAGCGTTTCGGTATTGTCGGCGCTGTTCAGTGGAACGAGCTGTTGGGTATTGAAGAATTTACCAAGTCTGATTATGCCGGCGACAACCTGCCGTTCCTGAAGGGTACCGAAAGCCGTAAATGGCTCGGTATCAACTGGATTTTGCATACCGGTCTGCCGCTGGATAGCAATGTCCGCAGCTGCTTTGTCTATCATAAGACCGCTGTCGGCCATGCGTCCGGTCAGGATATTAAAAGCGATATTACCTGGCACGGCGACCATGCCTCCCACTTTATCGACAACATGATGAGCCAGGGCGCCTGTCTGATTGACGGCGACGGCGTTGTCAAAATCAAATGCAAGGAAGCAGCCGCGGTTGTTTCTGAAGATGATGAAGGGTAAAAATATGTTTATGCTTAAAAATCTGGTTCTGGTGGCCTATGCCGGTTCATTCAGCCTTTTTTCCTACAAGACCGCGGATAAAACCTCGGAAGTTCTGAAAACCGGATATTTGACGTCATCGCATATCCGGGCCGGCGATGCCGTTCTGGTGTTCTGTTCTGACAAAACGGTTTTGTGTGAAGTCCTCAAAAAAGGCGACAGGCTTCGTCTGAACGTCATTTCCGGCGGGGCCGAAACTTCCGGCGCCGCCGAAGCTTCCGGCATTTCCTTTGAATGCCAGCCGGCCGTTGCCGATTTGGAATTTAAGGAAATTGTCGAAGGGGCGCCGCTTGCCGCGGAAGTCAACGAACGTCTTAAGGCTTTGACGGATAAGGTCAACAATACGCTGGCGGTGCTGCGCGCCGTCGGCTGCGTCAAAAAGAAATAGGCGGCGATGTATACGAAAGAGCAGATATGCAGCGCAGCCTGCCTGAGGCTCGGCTGTTCCGAAATTGTCGGATTTAACGAGGGCACAACGGAAGCAAAGGTCTGTGCCTCTGTTTATCCGCTGGTTTTGGAAAATCTGCTCTCGTATCGCTGGAATTTTCCGAAAACGGCTGTCAGTCTGGCCCGTCTGACGGAAACGCCGCTTCGCGGGTATAAGTATTTTTATGCGCTGCCGACCGATTGTCTGGTTGTTGTCAGTCTTGGTAGCGGCCGCCGGGATCATAAAAAATCAGAACTCTACGCGCTCTTTGATGGGAAAATTGCTACCGACGTTGAACAGCCGGTGCTGACTTATGTCAAAAAAGACGACGAGAAGAATTTTCCGGCCTTTTTCACGGCGGCATTGACAGATGCCATGACGGCCGAAATCGCGATGACGCTGACCGGAAATATTGACGTCGCTTCTTTTTGGACCAGCCGGGCTGAGAAAACGATTAAGAAGGCCCGCAGCCTGGATGCTCAGCAGACGCCTCCGGATACTATTGAAGATCTGACGCTTGTTAGTGTAAGGGGATAGAAATGCAGCAGCAGAATAAAGCTCCTTTCCAGCAATACAGTTTTTCAGCCGGCATGCTTGACGATACGCTTGAGGCGCGCCAGGACGTCAAGCAGTATTACAGCGGCGCGCGCGAAATTTTGAATATGGTCTGCCAGCCTCACGGCGGCGTTACGGCCCGCGGCGCGCTGCGCCGACGCTGGGAATTTCCGGAAATGGCCGGCGGGTTCCGGCTGAGCAAATTTGAAGTATCATCCGAAAAGGGCTTTATTACGCTGTTTCTGGATAAGAAAGTCGTCATTTTGGACGATGATTTCCGGTTTGACATAACAACGCCCTATTCCGGCAGCGAACTGGACGGCCTCGATCTGAACCAGTCATTGGACACGATGATCATTACTTCGGCCAAATATCCGCCGCAGAGCCTGCTCCGCAAGGGCACGGACACGGACTGGGGACTTGAGCCGACGCAGTTTCGTCTGCCGCCGCAGGAAACTTATGAAGACACAACCGGCGGCCAGAACGCCATTCAGAGCCTGAAGTTTGAGTCGGCAAGCAAAAAGAACAGCTTTCGGCTTCAGCTGCATGGGTATAATTCAAAATCGGTCATCTGGGGCGAGCAGGAAGAAAATGTCAGCCGCATTCAGGAAGCCTTAAACAACCTTGAAATCCTGGACGGCAAGGACGGCGGCGTTCAGGTTTCGTTTGATGACGGCGAATACCGGGTTGAGTTTGTGGGAACCGACGGCAAGCAAAAATGGAACGACATCATTATAAAAATCGAAGACGCGTCAACTTCCTGTAGGGTTACAACCAAGTGCATTCAGGAAGGAAAGCCGCCTCTTGAGGACGTTTGGAGCGCAAAGAGAGGCTGGCAGGTCAGTTCCTGTCAGCACCGAGGCCGCCTTGTTTTCGGCGGAACCATGAGCCGGCCGAACATGTTTTTTCTGTCGATGCCGAATCAGAGCGACATCTGCTTCCGTATGACGGACGAAGGACTTGACGACGAAGGCATCTCCGCCGCGGTTGACGCTGACGGTAACTGTGTTATCCACCGGGTTTTCTCGTCAGACAAGCTTTTCATAACCACCAACAAAGGCGTTTTTGCGGTAACGGAAAGCATTTTGACGCCGACGAATACTGTTCCCGAAAAGCAAACCGACGTGCCCTGTTCGAAAATTCGGCCGGTTGAGCTGAACGGAACCGTTGTCTACATTACCCAGACAAAGACCGGTATCCCGCAGTCCGTCGCGTCGATTACCTATTCCGACGACGAAAAGAAATATAAGACGCGGGATCTGGCCAAGCTGGCCTATGCCCTGATGCGCCGGCCCTGTTCTTTTGACGTCTGCAAGGCAAGTCTTGAAAAAAACGCCACCTACCTGTTTGTTGTCAACTCCGACGGGACGCTGGCCGTGCTGAACACCGACGATGAAGAACTGGACGGCTGGACGCTGTGCAATACCAGAAACGGCGAGTTTCTGGCAGTGTCGGTTATTAATGACGCCCCGTTTTTTGCGACAAAACGCAATATCGGCGGCCAGACCAGATATTTTATTGAAGAATGGGACAACGAAGCAAACCTTGACCTGTCTGTCGAACTGGTTTCCGACGAGCCGAAATCCCTCTGGACAAATGATGAACTGGCTTTTTACAACGGTATGACAGTCGGCGTTTACGCTGACGGTCTGGCTTATGGCGAAGTGAAAATCGCGGACGGTACGCTTGAGCTTGATTATCCGGTCAAAAAGATTGAAGTCGGCATTCCTTTTGATTGGGCATGCGAAACAATGCCGGTTACGGCTGAGCTTTCGGACGGGACTCTTGTCGGCAATCGGCACCGTTTCGGCAAGGTTACGGTTCGTTTCAAGGATTCGGCCGGCATTTTTATCAACGGGCAGGAAATCTGCAATCGGTATTTCGGCCGGGATTCCTGGGACAAAAAGGAAGTTTTGCTAAACGGTACCTATACCGTCCGGCTCCTGGGCTGGTATGGCGGTAACAGCGATGAACTGGCGACAATCCGGTGCAGCGGGACATCGTTGCAGCCGGTAACAATTCTTTCTATCACAGCGGAGGTTATTCAGTAATGGGTGGAAGCAGCAGTATTTTGTCTCCTAAAAACCTGCTTATTGGCGCGGGTCTGATTGGTTTGGGCGCGGCGACGGGCGGCTTTGGACTTTTGGGCGGAGGCGCTGCCGCAGGCGCGGCAGGCGCCGGAGCAGCGGCGGGAGGCACAGCGGCCGCCGGGGGTGCGGCAACAGGAGCAGCTGCCGGAGGTGCGGCAGCCGGAGCCGGTGCCGGAGCAGCAGCGGCCGGAGCAGCGACAAATACGCTTATCAGTACGGCGGCAACAGGAGCGACTGATTTGGCTGCCAAGGAAGCCGTCGGCGTTGCCGCTAAAACGGCGGCAACCGAAACGGCCAAAGCCGCCGCGACGGAAACGCTCCATGGAACGGCGGCAACAGGAGCGACTGATTTGGCGGCAGAGAAAGCAAGGGAAAAGCTTTATTCCCGGTTGGCTCTCGGTTTGGGTGCCGCCGGAACCGCCGCACAAATCCACAGCAACAACGTCATGGCGTCGCAGCAGAATAATATGCTGAAATATCAGGAATATGTTGACGGGGTTAATGCCGAAATGGACAAAGCCGAAGACGAACTGAACATGGCCCGGAAAGAAAAGGAAATCCAGCAGAATCTGGCCCGGACGCTGGCCACGCAGAGCAATTTGTATGCGGCAAACGGCGTTTCGGTGGCTCCTAATACTTCTGCGGCAAATGTTATGAACAACACCGTAAAGGCGGCAAATGACGATTTGGGACTGCTGCGGAATATGAAACGCTATAATGACAGTGTTTTCCGCAGTTCTGCTTTCAATCGCCAGGCGGCGTATTACGCGGCAAGAAAGAACAACAAGGCCAGTGCCGGCGCGTCTTCTCTCGGCAGTCTGGTCAATTTTGGACTGGCAACTTTGAGATAGGGAGCAGTTATGGCAATGTATGGCAGAGTTCCGGAATATCATCGGGCGAATTTTGGAAATCTCGGCCGGATCCAGCGAATGTCTAACGCGTTTGCCGGCGCCGGCAAAATTAACAGGGCCGGTGTTGTCGCCGAAGCTCTGCTGGGCGCTGCCGGAATTGCCGCCGAAAAAGCCCGTGAATCGGAAGACATGATCCAGAAGGCCTTTTTTGAGCAAAGCCGGATGAATGTTGAAAGCGGCCTGGCATCTCTGGCCTCAAAATATAAATTTGACGCTGAAGGCTTTGACAAGGCGGTTGATGAAAACCGGAGCAGGCTTTTAGGCGAAGTTCCCGAAAAAAAAGCCATTGAATATGCTGCCATGTTTGACGGCTATAAAAACCATTACCGTCAGGCAATCGTCCGGAATCAGCAGACACAGCAGGAAGAAACGCTGAAAGCGTCGTTTCTGACAGCCAATAAGAAATATTTCGACGATGCCGTCCGTTTTGCCCGCGCCGGTCGTGAAGATCTGCTTCAGGAAAATGTCAGAAACTATATGGATAACCGGGAACTGCTGTTCAAACAGGGATTTGTCAGCCCGGAAGCCTATGTCAAAATGGGCGAGGATCTGGCTGACAATGTCGAGCTTCAGAAAAATCTCGGTGTTTTTGATACCGTTATGCCCCAGGGCGACGAGGCTGTTTTCAATTATCTCGATAATTTTGAACGGCGGACGGATATGAGCATTGCCCGCCGCGACAAATTCTCGGCTGCCATGGCTGCCGAATATAATTCATACAAGGCGCGGCATGCCGTTAAACTGGCCGAAACGCGTAAACAGGCGGGTTTTGTCGTCGACGCGCTGAACAAGGGGCTTGAACCGCAGGTTGATATTGCCGCTTTGGAAACGGAACTGAAAGCTGCCGGCGACCTGGACGGGCTTAAAAAGCTTCAGACGGCCGTCGGACTGTCTCAGGACGTGAAAGCTTTTGTCAGGATGTCGCCGGATCAGATGTCGTCCCTGTTGGCGGACAGCCGCGACAATATCCGGTCTGAGTATGATCTGGCCCGTTTCAGCACGTTAAAAACGACCTATGACGAAGCGATGAGGGAATTGCGGGACGATCCGCTTGATTTTGCGATCAGTCGCGGCATTGTTCAGGATTCGGGGTTTGACGCCGGAAACCCGGAGGCTCTTGCCCTGCGTTTGGAAAACGGCCGTTTTGTTAAGGAAAAATACAAACTGAATTATGTTCCGGTCATAACTAAGGCGGAAGGCGACGCGGTTGGCCGCATGATTGAGACGAACGGTTATCAGGAGAATTCGGCGTATCTGGGACAGGTTTATCAGTCTTTGGGCGATGAGGCCTGGCAGTTTTTTGACGCGGTCGGCCGCAAAAATCCGGAATTCGCTCAGGCGGCCTCTGTCTACAAAAACAGTCCGGAAACGGCTTCCGGCATTCTTCAGGGGGCCGAAATCCTGAAGGAACAGAAGGAATATGCTCCGAAAAAAGAGGATTTTGACAAAGCCTATTATGATTTAATCGGTCAGGACGTCTTCTCTATGCTGCGGCCGGAAGATCAGGCGAATATTAAAAACTCCGTTTATGCCTATGCGGCAAAACTGAACAGCGACAACGGCGTCGTAGACAACACGGTTGCCGACGACGTTCTGGAAAAGTCTGTCCGGGACGTGCTCGGCGAAAAGGTGGATATTGACCGCGACGGCTTCTGGACCGGCGGATTTACGACAATTGCTCCGCAGGGCGTGTCGGCAGATGATTTTGAACTCTGGTTTTCGGGTCTGGCCGATGAACGGCTGAAGGGCGCATATACCGCCGCCGGGTACAGCGTCAGCGCCGGGACGCTGAAAGAACGCGGTACCCTGCTTTGGGCCGGCGACCGGAAATATCTGGCCAGGGTTGATGACTGGCTGCTTCTTAATGAGGACGGAACGCCCTTTGTCCTGGATTATGACGGAGAATAAAGATGTTCGTAACGCCCAAAAGCTTTGTTTCCAGTCAGTATGCTCCTGTTGAAGTCCGGAATCAGGATTATGAAAAAGGCTTCTGGGAATCGGCTGAGGACGCTTTTGACTATTCGCGCTATACGGATTTGTCGGTCTCGCGACAAAACAATCTGCATGACGAATATCAGGAAGTAGTCGATACTGTTAAACGGAAAACCGGCGTGCAGCTTAAAAATCCGGTGCGGGACGGATATGAGGAAACGGCCTGGGATTTTGCCAAGGCAACGGCTTCTCTGGGCGGCGGCTCTCGGAATCTGCTGGGGATTTTTCATCCCAAAACCAAGGAAAATGAGCAAAACAAAGGTATTGAGGAATTTTATGCGCAGGTCAGCGATTTGCAGCAGGAATATCCGGATCTGGTCGTGCCGACATTTCAGGATATTCAAGAACGTATAAAAAACAACGCGCGGCAGAAAATGTCCGCTATGTATGACGGCCGCGCCGCTTCCGGCTGGGGCGAGTTTCTGGGGACAACCGCGGCTTTAATGACGGATCCCGTAAATATTACGGCAACGGTCATGACTGCCGGTATCGGCGAAACGGCAACGCTGACGCTGTCCGCGGCGGCCGGCGCTTCGGCCCGGGCAGGTGCCGCCGCTTTTGCCAGAGGTCTGGCCAGGACAGCTTTGTACGAAGGTGTTTCAAACGCGGCCAGCGAAGCGCTGATTCAGCCTTCCGTTTATCAGTATAAGCAGGAACTGGGGTTTGATTATGCGGCCGGCGATGCCGTAAAAAACATTGCTGCCGCAGGTCTTGGCGGCGCAGCGTTCGGCGTGGCGTTCAAAACGGCCGGTTCCGTATCCGCCAGAATGCTCAGCCGGTTTTGCCGGGCCAAGGCGGCCGGCCTGAAATTTTCGCCCCGCGTCGAAGCGGCGGCCGAAGTTCTGGACGAAAAGCTGAAGCTTGATGCCAGACTGGAAGAAAGCAACCCGTTTGCCGATACTTTTGACGGCCGTGCCCTGCATGAGCAGAAATTCAAGGCAGAGTATTACCGTCTTCTGAAAAATGAGCAGGATGCCGTCGGCCGCGCTTATGATGAAGTGAAACGCCGGCCGGTCGGCGATAAGAACGATCCGTTGGTTGTTCTTAAGCCTGAAGATATGGAAGAGGTTCATATCGAGCGCGGCGAGTACCGTCCGAAAACGCGTTCCGGCTACGGCCTCTTGAAAATTGAGTGGAAACACGGCGAAAACAGCACGGACGCCATTCCGGTCATGCGCGACGACATTGTCCGTTTTCCGCGCATTATCCGCGAATATGAGCCGATTGATGCGCCGGAATACGGTTCGCACCGGACGTGGTCGGTACTGCGCAGGGACGGCGCTCAGGTTATTTATGCCGACGCCAAGTTTGCAGAAGACCAGACCCGGCACCTGGTTTCGATTTATGTGGTTGACCCGCGAACCAAAAAAGGCAGCGAGCTGGCCGGCGTCCTGTCCAAAAAAAGAAGCCCTCAATCCAGAGCCGGAGACTTTCGGTCTTCAGACCCTGATACTGCCGGACGGACTTTCGGTCGTCCTGCCCGGAGTGAGAGCGTATCTGATATTATAAGCCAGGCAAAAGAAAAAGTCAATATTTCAACGGATAAGATGCCGTCCGGGTCGCAGAATGTTATGCCGGACCATGCGGAACCGGCGGCGCCGGAGCCGAAAGAAGCGACAGGCAGGCTTCAGGCTGACGATAATATGGTTGCCGACGAGCTGAACCGGCGCCTGCTTACGGAAGATGTCGAAATTCCGGTTCGGGAAGTCGACGGCCGGGTTGAAACGCGTTCGGCCCGCGAAATGCTGGCGGAGGCCGACAATTATGGAAATTATGTCGAAGAGATTAAAAGCTGCATTACGGAGTTTTTCAAATGAGCATTAAACTTTGCATAACCGGAAAAGCCGATGCCGGCGTCATCAGCAGGGAAGCGGCCGACGAAGCGATCCGCCGCATTGACGAGATTGAAAAAGCCGGCGGCAGCGTGGATGTGGAGACAAGGCGTCAGGCCTACGCGTCGCTGGTAAATGACCTTGACGGCGAAAAAGCCCGCAAAAAGTTTCTGCTGCTGAAAAACATTGAGGCCAGGTCAAGAATTGAATCTGCCGTAAAGGAACATCCGGGCGGCGTTATCAACGGCCTGCTGGCGACCTTGTCCCGCGACTGGAAAGGCAAAGCCTCTAATCTGAACGTCGACAAGCTCCGGGAAGGGATTCGCGGCGTGGCGCACTCGATGTTTCTGGACGGGCTGACCGAACTTAAAAGCAAGCGCATTGGTCTTGTCCGCAACGTGGATCTGGCCAAAGAGGTTGTCCGGGCAATGAACAACGAGACGGACAATCCGCTGGCCATAAAGATTGCAAGGCAGTTTAACGAAGTCAGCGAATATCTGCGCAACAGGTTTAACGCTGCCGGCGGCGATATACCGAAACTTGAAATCTGGAAAATTCCGCAGGTTCATGACAGCCGCCTGATCAATGCGGTTTCGGCGCGCGAGTGGGTTGACTTCGTAACGCCGCTGCTTGACCGCAAGGCAATGATTAATTATTCGACCGGCTGGCCGCTCGGCAAGGCCGATTTGGACGGGCTGCTGCTTGAAGCCTACGAGACGCTGCGGACGAATGGCCTGAACAAAATGACGCCCGGACAGGCGCATCGGACGTCTTTGGCCAACAAATACCGGGACAGCCGCGTGCTGCATTTCAAGGATGCCGATTCCTGGCTGAAGTATAATCAGACTTTTGGCAACAACGACGTTTATTCCTGTATGACCAGTTATATTGACAATATGGCCAATGATATTGCCTTTTTGGAAATCTGGGGGCCAAATCCGGAATATCTGAAGCAGTTTATGATCGACAGTATTCGCAAGGAAGCTTCTTTATCTCACGACTTCAAATATAAGGACGGTATTGAAAACGGTCTGAAGCGTTTTGAAAATCTTTGGGATGATGTCAGCGGCACGGCTTCAACGCCGGTTTCGGCCAGAATTGCGAAATTTGGTTCGGAAACGAGGTCTTTTTTAATTACGGCGCAGCTGGGCAGCGCTTTTCTGTCCGGTATGTCGGATATTGTAACGAATACGCTGACTGCCCGTTTCAACGGTCTTTCTCAGCTGGGGCTGGTCAAAAATATTTTTAAGCTCCTGAAGGATAAAGAATATCAGGGTTTCGCTGTGCAGCTGGGGCTTGTAGCCGATGGCTGGGCCAAGATCGCCGGCACCTCGACGCGCTATGCCGGCGAGATTATGCAGAGGGGCCGTTTTGCCAAAGGCGCCGACGTTCTGATGAAAGCAAGCCTGCTTGAACCCTGGACGAATGCCGGCCAGTGGGCTTTTGGCCTTGAGTTTACGGGAATGCTCGGCCGTTCGGCTGACAAAACATTTGACCGGCTCCCGAAAGATTTGCAGCAGACTTTTGGTCGCTATGGCCTTACCGCCGCCGATTGGGATATTATCCGCGCTTCTCCGCTGGATGATTATCAGGGCGCCAAGTTTGTCAATATTGCAAATCTGGCCCGTTCGGGACGCGACAATCTCGAAGTGGCCAGCAAGCTTCAGAACATGATTCTGACAGAACGGGATTTTGCCGTTATTACCTCGGATCCCCGTGTCCGAGCTTTGCTGTATCAGGGAACGAGAGCTGGAACAATGTCCGGGGAAGTTGCGCGTTTTGTCGGAATGTACAAGGCTTTTCCGATCACGATGTTGACAACTCATTTTATGCGGGGGCTGAGTCAGGAAACGCTGACATCGCGGGCCGCTTATATGGCGTCTTTGTTTGTGCCGATGACTTTATTTGGGGCTTTGGCGTTTCAGGCTAAACAGGTCGTCCGCGGCAAAGAGCCGGTACCGATGGACAGCTGGAAGTTCTGGCTGGGCGCCGCGTCTCAGGGTGGCGGCGCCGGCATTCTCGGCGACTTTCTGTTTTCGGAGCAGAACCGGTTCGGCGGCGGTCTGGCGACGACTTTGGCCGGGCCGGCGGCAGGCTTTTTCAGCGATGTCTGGAATCTGACTGCCGAGAATGCGAAACAGCTGGCAGCCGGTGAAGATACGAATTTCGGCAGCGAGGCGGTTAATTTTTTCGGCCGCTATACGCCCGGCTCGTCCCTGTGGTACACGCGCCTGGCTTTCGAACGCTTTATTCTCGACCAGGCGGCACTGGCGGCGGACAGCAAGGCAAGAAAGCGTTTTCGGAGAATTATTCGCAAACAGGAAAAAGACTACAAGTCCGGCTACTATTGGAAGCCCGGCGAACTTAAACCAAACTTTTAAGAGGATTGCAGATGAGCGACAAACAGGAAAATCCGGCAACTATTCAGTATATTGCCACCGGGGACAACAATGTTTTTCAGTTTCCTTTTGAAACCTTTGACGACAGTGATGTCGATGTCTACATCGATGACTGCCCTGTCAGTGAGGGGTTCAGTTTTCAGGCCAATGCCGACCGTTCGGCCGGCGACGTTGTGTTTGAGGCTGCGCCGGCAGCCGGAAAGAAAATCACGCTTGACCGGAATCTGGCTATTGAGAAGGTTCCCGGTTTCACGGAATCCGGAACGTTCCGGTCGATTGTCATTAATACGGCTCTGTCGAGAATAGTCGCTTATTGCCAGCAGCTGCTCGGTTATGCCAACCGTTCTGTACGTCTGCCGCCGTTCTCCGACTATGCGGACACGACTTTGCCTCTGCCTGACAAAGGCAAGGCGATTGTCTGGGACCAGGACGGCAAAACCCTGAGGAACTCGGTCATTAATGTTGACGACGTCGTCGGCGTTACCAATGAGGCCAGAGACAACGCCGCCGCTTCGGCCAAAGCCGCGGCGGCTTCGGAAACGGCCGCGAGGAAATCGGAGGACGCGGCGGCGAAGACGGCGGCTGATTTTGACGATCATGCCGACGAGCGGCAGGCCGAATTTGACCGAAACGCCGCCGAGAAGCAGGATGCCGTTGACGCCAGCACGGAGCTTGCCCGCAAATATGCCCAGGGTACTGTTGAGGAAATGCCCGACGGCTCCGCAAAACAGTATTTTGAAAAAGTTCAGGAAATTGCCGAAGGATTTAAAACCGACGAACTGAAAAAAATAGGTTACGAACAGATGAGAACGGTAACGGTCAGCGGCGATTTGTCTCTGGATTTGCAGGGCAAGGACGAAATTATTGTTCTGAGCGTTTCGGCTCAGGCCGGCATCAGCTTTAACATTTCGGCGCTTAACTTTGACAATAATTCCTTTACGGTTCAGCTGCTGCTTGTTTTTCCTTCAGGGGCGAAGACTTTGGCCTTTACGCCGCCGGAGGGTAAAACTTTTAAATATATGAACGGTTTTAAGCCTGACTTTTCTTCAGGCGCCGACCACTGGATCGTTTTGCGGCAGATTGCCGGCAGAAATTCAATGACAATTTCGGATGCCGGTACGGAAACGGGAGGTTAGCGATGTCTCTTGCTTGTTCTTTGACCCCTTTGGGTAACAGGTTCGGCGGTCATTTCTCCGGAAAAGTGCTTGCTGATTTGAGCGCCGGCGCCGGGCAGAATATGCGGCTTGCCTCGGGACTTTATTATATGCGCGGACAGGCGGCGGGAGGCTGGGGCGGCAATAACTTTATGGCTAACGGCGGCGGAGGCGGTTCCGGCGCAGGCTTCGAGGGATATGTCCATATTAACCGGGATTTGGAAAATGTTGCCGTTTTGAGCGGGGCTGTGCCTGATAATCAGGGCGACGGCGGACAGACGTCGGTCGGCGGGATTTTTGTTTTCGGCGGCGGCCGCGTCGGCGGTTATAACAACGGTGTCGGCGGTCTGGGCGGTGTTTATACCTACAAGGAGGATGAACGCTGGAGCATCGCTTCCAGCCGGGTGGCCCGGAACGGCGAAGACGGGCGCGGCGCTTCTTCCGACGGAAACTACCGTTCGGGGGCAAACTCCGTTTTGACCGGTAACGGCGGCGGTCTGGGCCAGGCTCCGGCCACGGCTCCGGGCGCCGGCGGCGGAGGCGGTTATCAGTGGCACCCTTCGGGACAGCCCGGCGGTCCCGGGGAAATTAAAATCCAATACATAAGGGAGTATGTCTAGAAATGAAAGAAAATTATTTAAAATCAATGGGTTACAGCTTGCGGGGGGGGGTATGGCTCTGCCAAGCTATTTAAACCCCCTGGGGGTGCCGCCAACAGGCGAAAAGGCTTTTGTGCAGCCGGTGTTGGCAGCCAACGGAACTCTGGGCGGCAGCTCGTTTGCCGTTGCGGGCTCGTCCTTGTGGGACGGCGACTATTGGTGGGCTTTTGACAATGACGCGGCAACCAGATGGCATTCTTCGGGCGGTATGCCGCAATGGATGACCATTTATAATCCGGAGCCGCTGAAACTCAGAAAACTGACGATAACGACCTCATCCAATTCCGGACACAAGGGAATAACGACGGGTTCCGTTCTAGGGTCGAACGATAATGTTTCCTGGGAAACGATTGCCGGTTTTTCAAACAGTGTAACTGACAGGGGAGCGACTTTCGATATTTCGGTCAATTCGGGAAAGTTTTTCAAATACCACCAGTTGCATATAACCGGTTCGGCGTATTCGACCTGGATAGGGACTTGTGCCGTTATTGCCGAAATTAAGCTGGATGCCGTTACGCCGGCGGAATTTTTGTATAACTGAGGAGATTAAGAAATATGTACGGAAAGATAGTTGACGGGCGACTGGTGGAGGCGCCCTACCATATTCAGAAAGGCAACACCCATTATTTCGGTTACAACGACGAGGACAACGCCGAAATGCTTCTGGCTGACGGTTATAAGCCCGTGGAACGGACGCCGGTTCCGGAAGATCTGCGGCAGCCGGTCAGCGCTTATTATTATCATCTGGGTAAGATTATCGAAGTCTGGTCGGAGGGCTATACGGCGCCTGAACTGACTTATGCCCAGCACCGGGCCGAAGAATATCCGGATCCGCGCGAGTTTTTGGATGCGCAGGTTAAGATTGCCTCCGGCAACCTGATGTTGGAGGCGGAAGGCCAGCTCCAGCTGAAGGCCTATGTTGAGGAGTGTCTGGCCGTTAAGGCCAGATACCCGAAGGAGGACAGTGCCGATGTTACCAATTCTTAACGGTATTCTCTGGGCTTTTCTGCGCCGCTGGTACGGCGGTTTTAACCCTTTCCCTGTGCAGACGAGGGCGTTTAGGATTTTTGACAGCCGGGGTTTGCAAAGCCTGGTAATGATGATTTGTTTTTTTGCGGCCGTTCATGACCGGGCGCCGTTCTGGCTGAATCTGGTTAATATGTTATGGGTGCAGTTTCAGTTCTGGAGCCGTTCGGTCGGCGAGATCCTGGACTGCGGTCGGAGCAGTTCCCAGACTGCGGCAAGTTATGACCGCTGGTTTCGCATTCCGCTGGACCATGTCTTTGACCGGCTCGGCAAAACCAAATATCAGGGAAGTTATGACTGGTGGTATATGTGGCTCAGGTATACGCTGCCGATGATTGTTCCGGCCGTTTCGTACCAGAGCTGGGTTTTTATCGGCATCGGGTTAATGTCGTCGCCGGTTTATTTCTTCTTTTACCGGTTGTTTGAGATGTTTCCTGTTCTCTGCCGGAAGCTGCCGCCGGTTGTCGGACAGCCGAAAAATATGTCGGAACTGGTCTATGGCTGTGTTTTCGGGGCTGGTGTGTAATGGATGTTACTCTCGGGGAAGCCGCGCAGATTGTTACCAGCCTTTGCGTCGGGGTTGGCGTCATAACGACGGTAGCCGTCAGTCAGAAGTATCTGAATGAGAAAATCGACGAACTGGCCAGAAAGCAGGATAAGCATAACGGCCTTATCGAACGTATGGCCATTGTCGAACAGTCAACAAAGTCTGCGCATCATCGTATCGACGAGGCGTCGTCAGTCGGCAGCCGTCTGGTGGAAGCTGTTGCCGAGTTGCGGCAATTTATGGAGGATTGTAATGAAAGCAAAACAAATGCGCGAGCTTGTCATAAAGCCCGCTCTCGAAAGAATTGATTTGGCCGGCGAACCGGCGGAAACGCTTCTGCTGGCAACGGCCTGTGTCGAAAGCCGCTGCGGGGCCGCAATTAAACAGTGGCCGTCCGGGCCGGCTCTGGGCATATTTCAGATTGAACCGGCAACATATCATGATTTGCAGTGCAATTTTCTGGAGTATAGGCCGGAGCTTAAAGCTAAATTAATGGCTCTATATTGCGAAGGAATGACCGCTGAACAAAATCTGACCTGTAATCTGATTTTTCAGGCGGCGGTTTGCCGGCTTATCTATCTGCGCGCACCGGAAAAAATTCCGGAAACTCTGTCCGGCATGGCGGCTTACTGGAAGCGGTTTTATAACACGCCGGCGGGAAAAGGGACTGAAGCTAAGTTTCTTGAAGCTTACGGGAGATACGGCATTGAATAGAATAAAAAGCGTTTTGGCCAAGATGAACGGTCGGCAGGTCTTTATTGTGGTAATGACGATCATCATCGGGCTGTTTGCCCTGGCGTTTAAATATCCGGAACATGCGCCGGCCTATATAAAAGGCATTGCCGTTGCCGGGGCAGGCCTGCTATGAGCCGGCGGCTTGGCTTGTTTCTGGCGGTTTTGGTTCTGCTTGCCAGTCTTTTTGTCTGGATAACGGAAACCGCCGAAGAAAAAGGCCGCGTATTTGCGGAGCTGGAGCAGTCCAGGGCAGAAATTCAACAGGCAGAGGTAAAATATGAGCAGCGTAAAAAAGAAGAACGGCGCAGGGAAAAGATTTTTATCGGGGCTAATGCTGGCCGCGACGATATTCTTGAGCTCATGCGCCAAAACGTGTTTTGACTATATGCCGCAATGGCCGGTCGCCGGGCCGGACGTAGCCGCGGAGCTGGAAAGTCTTCCTTATGAGGGGTATGAAGACTTTTGGGAATGGCTCGCGCGCTTGAATAAGACTCGGGAAATTATTCAAACCGCTGAATCATAGCCTTTCCAACTTATAGGCTAAAAAAAGTGAAAATTGGAAAAATCAGGATTGTTAACCTGTTGATTTTGCTTGAGTGCTGACGGAATCATAATCCGCGTGTCGACGGTTCGAATCCGCCCCTCGCTACCAATAAAAAAACCACTCTTCGGAGTGGTTTTTTTATTGGTTATAAAGACAGGGATTCGAACCGGAGACGGCGCGAGCCGATAGAAAAGCTCCTGAGGAGCTTTTTGTTGCGAGCGGTGAAGTTTTGTTAATTTGCGAGAAGCGGCAGCGCAGCGAAGCAAATGATACAAAACGAACTTGAGGAATCCGCCCCTCGCTACCAATAAAAAACCACTCTTCGGAGTGGTTTTTTATTGGTTATAAAGACAGGGATTCGAACCGGAACGGCGCCGAAGCGCGCAAGCTGTAGCCAGCTTGACCGCAACACCGGCTGCGGCGCGAACCTTTGTTGAAGCGTGATGCTTTCTGCGTGCATATCGTGAGCAAGTGCCTTGTGTTTTTTTTTGTTATTGTCGGATCAAGTCCGACAATGACGGAAAGAGAAACAAGCCCCGCGGCAGCGGGGCTATCGTTATTTCAGGAAAGGTTTGATATAATTATGAAATTTCTGTTCATAACGGCGGCTCCAGCCGACGATATATTTGTCGCCGAGGCAGAAAAGCGGAATACCGACCTGCCGGCCGAGTTTGAACTTGCGGACGCACTGTGACATCAGACGAGCGCCGTCTTTGTTGTCTACGCTGACTTTGATGATGTTCAGTCCGGGGTATTTCCGGTTCAGAAATTCCTGCGCTTCGTGGCAGTGCGGGCAGCCGTCGGAATAGAACAGATAGGGTTTGTCAGGCATGAGTTCGGTCAGTTCGCGGGGCGTATTATCGCAGGCCGCAACGGCAAGAGCCAGAACAACGGTCAACAGATATGATATTTTTTTCATGATTTTCTCCTTTGCCGGAAATGATTTTTAGTTTACATTGGCGGAACAAAAGGCGAGAGTCAAGCAATATCATAGAGGGGCGTTGCAAATGGAAACGGATTATCTGAAACTGGCGGCGGAAAATCAGAAGCGGGCAAGGGAAGTTATTGCCGAGTTGCAGATTGAACAAATTTGGCAGCGGTATGGCGCGACGGTCAACCTTGTCGGTTCGCTGGCAACCGGGCTGTTGATGAAACATCGCGATATAGATTTTCATGTTTATACGGCGGCGGAGCCTGAGGTTGCCGTGAGTTTTGCGGCAATGGCCGAACTGGCAAAAAATCCGCGCATAAAAAGGGTTGAGTTTGCCAATCTGCTGGACGAGGAAGACGCCTGTCTGGAGTGGCACGCCTTTTATGAGGACAGGCGGCGCGAACTGTGGCAGCTTGACCTGATGCACATTCGGCGCGGTTCTAAATATGACGGATATTTTGAAAAAGTTGCGGCGCAGATTGCCGGAATGCTTACCGACGAACGGCGGCAGGCGATTTTAAGGCTTAAATTCACAACGCCCGACGATGTCAAAATCGCCGGCGTCGAGTATTATAAGGCAGTTATCCGCGACGGCATACAAAACTATGCCGATTTTGAGAAATGGCGGTTAAAAAATCCCCTGACCGGAATTGACCCATGGCCAACAGACATGGAAAGAGAAGCTTGCAAGGATTAAACTTTTTCGAGATACGAACTCATGATTTTTTTGCGGCCGTATTTGTCAAAGTTTACTTCCATGCAGTTTTCTTCGGCGGCGGTAATTTTGCCGTAGCCGAAAGTCTGATGGTATACCCGGGTGCCGATTAGCCGCCGGTCATCAGGTATATCGCCACAATCGCTGCCGGTACCGCTATAATAAGAAAAGCCATTGTCGTTTCCTTTCTTTGCTTTTTTCATATACTTTGAGGTATATGCGTTTTTGTAATGATAGTTGTTGGCATAGCCGTTATATCCGCCGCCGAAGCTTCTTCTGCCGCCGTCGTCGTTATAAGCGTCGTAACCGCCGCCGTAAAATTTAGCCGCATTATTGCAGATTTCAATATTGGCGGGCGGAAGTTCGTTGATGAATCTGGAAGGAATGTTGTTCTGCCACTGGCCGTAGACGCGGCGGTTAAGAGCGGTCAGAATATAACACTGTCTGCGCGCGCGGGTAATGGCGACATAAGCCAGCCGGCGTTCTTCCTCCAGAGCTTCGGTGCCGCCTTCGTCCAACGCGCGCTGGTGTGGAAAAAGCCCTTCTTCCCATCCGGGCAGGAAGACGACGTCAAATTCGAGGCCTTTGGCAGAATGCAGGGTAATGAGCATTACCTTGTTGGTGTCAAGCGCATCGTCGTTGTCCATAACCAGGCTGACGTGTTCCAAAAAGTCGGCCAGGGTCGGATATTTTTCGGTGTCGCCCATGACTGAAATGAGTTCTTTAAGGTTTTCAATCCGGCCGGGCGCTTCGACAGACTTGTCCATTTTGAGCATTTCAAAATAGCCGGAATCTTCCAGCACCTGAGTTGCCAGTTCGTCCGGCGTGACGGCGTTCATGGTTTTGCGCCACTGCTCAAAGTTGGCAATCAGGTCGGCAAGGTTGGTTTTGGCTTTGCCGCTGAACTGGTTTTCGGCCAGCATCTTTTCAACTGCCATGTACATGGAAATTTGGCCGAAACGGGCTTCCTGCTGAATTTTTTCAATGCTTTTGGCGCCGATGCCTCGGGCGGGTTTGTTGATAATCCGCTCGAAGGCCAAATCGTCGTGTGGTTGCAGAATGACGCGGAAATAGGCGAGGGCGTCGCGGATTTCCGCGCGCTCATAGAACTTTGGGCCGCCGATGACCTGATAGGGAATGGCTTCGGCAATAAATTTTTCTTCAAATTCGCGGGTTTGAAAAGCTGTGCGTACCAGAACCGCCATGTCGGCGTACTGTGCGCCGTTGCGCAGATGATAGTCGATTTGGTCGACGACATAGCGGGCTTCGTCTTCGCCGTTGTAATTACTGACAACCTTGATTTTGGTGTTGTCGCAGTTTTGCGCCGGCGAGTTTTCGGCGACTTTGAGGGTTTTGCCCAAGCGGCCGTCGTTGTGGCTGATGAGGCAGGAAGCTGCGGCCAGAATGTTTGCCGTAGAGCGGTAATTGCGCTCAAGGCGGATGGTTTGGGCGTCGTTAAAGTCTTTTTCAAAGCGCAGAATGTTTTCGATTTCGGCGCCGCGCCAGGAATAAATCGACTGGTCGTCGTCGCCGACGCAGCAGAGGTTGCGGCTTTTCTGGCTCAGCAGGCGCAGAAAAAGATATTGGGTGACGTTGGTGTCCTGATACTCGTCGACCATGATGTATTTGAACTTGGACTGGTATTTGTCAAGCACGTCGGGATTGGAGAGCAGGATGTTCAGCGCATAGAGCAAAATGTCGCCGAAGTCGACGCAGTTGAGCTCAAGCAGGCGTTCCTGATATTTTTTGTAAAGGTGTGTCAGGACGTTTTCCTTATATTCGTTCTGGATTTTGTCGATGGTCAGTCCTTTGTCTTTCCAGCGGCTGATTTTATCCAGCACGGCCTGCGGCGGGTATTTCTTGTCGTCGATGCCTTCGGCTTCCGAAATCTGTTTGATGACGCGCTTCTGGTCGTCTTCGGAGAGAATCGTGAAATTGGAGTGGAGGCCGACCAGTTCGGCGTGGTTGCGCAGAATTTTGACACAGACGCTGTGGAAAGTTCCCAGCCAGACGGAATTGGCAACGTCGCCGATCATTTTCTGTACGCGTTCTTTCATTTCGCGGGCGGCGCGGTTAGTAAAGGTAACGACCAGGCAGTTCCACGGCTGCGCTTTACCGGTAGCCAGAATATAGGCCAGACGGGTGGTCAGCACTTTGGTTTTGCCGGTGCCGGCGCCGGACAGAACCAGCACCGGGCCTTCGGTGGTTTCGACGGCCTGTTTCTGTTCCGGGTTGAGCTGCTCAAGCCAGGCGTATCCGGGCATCAGCCCAGCAATGTTGTTATAGGTCGGAGCCGCCGTGGTTTCCCGTGCCGCGGCCTCTTCCAAATCGAATATATTGTCCATTTTGAATACTTCTTGTTTTTTTGGTCATTACGAAATATATATAATAATATTGGACGAATTAAAAGGAGTTTTTATTATGCCGAGAACAAGTCAGGGAAAATATGTCACTCAAGCGTCAAAAGTCTTTCAGGAAGGAGATGACAACTGGCATGCCGGCAGATATGACGAAGCCCGCAGCTGTTACGAAAAAGCCGCGGGGCTTTATAACGACAGCGGCGATACCGAAGGCGAGGCCTTTGCTTTGTCTCGGCTCGGCGAACTGGAACTCAGCCTTGAAAACTACGAAGCGGCTTCTGCCGCGCTCAACGCTTCCGTCGAACTGGTAAAAAACTTTGTCGACGGACAAAACACCTACGGCGACGCGCTGATTAAGCTCTCCAAAGTGCAGGCGGCGGCCGGAAACACCGATGAGGCGATTGCCACGGTGCGCCGGGCGCAGGAAGTGCTGGGCGCCATTGACAACCGTGATTTGCTCGGCGACGCCTATGATCATGAGGCTTATGTTTATCTGATGCTGAACAGGGAAAACGACGCGGCGGGAGCATACCGCAAAGCGGCGGATTTGTTCGAGCAGGACGGAAATTCGCTGAAGGAGGCCTCGACGCTGCGCGCGATTGCCCGAATCGAAATGAAGAATAAGAACTATGACGTGGCGCATGATTTGCTGGAAAAATGCCGCAACCTGTATCGCGAAAACGGCGACCTGCTCGGCGAAGCCAGTGCGCTGTCTGCCATCGGCTGTCTGCGTTATATTATCCGCGACATTGAAAACGCCCGCAAGGCGCTGATGAAATCGGTGTACCTGTACGGCAAGGTCGCGCATCATTTTGCCGAAGCCGAATCGCTGCTGTATCTGGCACGGGTCGAGGCCTATGACAAGGAACACGGCGATTTTGACCGGGCCAAGGCGCATTATAAGCGTTCCATCGAATTGTTCGGTTTTCTCGGCAATGACGACATGAAAAAAGCGGTTTTGGACGAGTATTACAATTTTTTGAACCGGATTATGGCTAATTAAAGAGGTGAAACAGATGTCAGAAATCAAAGCCAAGCTTATTTCGCTCAAGGACTATATGGAAACCAAAATCATCGGTCAGGAAGAGCTGGTTAAAAAGCTGCTGATTACGCTGCTGGCCGACGGGCATGCGCTGGTCGAGGGCGCGCCGGGTCTGGCCAAGACCAAGGCGATTAAAACCCTGTCAGGCTGCATTAACGCCAAGTACAACCGTATTCAGTTTACGCCGGATTTGCTGCCGGCGGATATTACCGGCAGTGAAATTTACGTTGCGGCCAAAGGCGAGTTCGAGTTCCGCAAGGGGCCGGTTTTTGCCAATCTGGTTCTGGCCGACGAAATTAACCGCGCGCCGGCAAAGGTTCAGTCCGCTCTGCTCGAAGCCATGGCCGAGCGCCAGGTCAGCATGGGCGGCAGGCGTTATCAGTTGCCGGAGCTGTTTATGGTTATGGCGACGCAGAACCCGATTGAGCATGAGGGAACCTATAATCTGCCCGAAGCCCAGCTGGACCGTTTTCTGATGTATATTAAAATTGATCAGCCGGACGCCGAATCGGAGAGGAAAATTCTGCATCTGGTACGCGGTGAGGAAGGCGCCTGCGGCGAAGATATTTCCTGCTGGCAGGACAAAGACAAAAAGTTTCAGGCACTGGACATTGCCGATATTCTGGCCGCGCGGCAGGAAGTTCTGAAAGTCCATATGAGCGAGCCGATTGAAGAATATCTGGTACAGCTGATTATGGCAACCCGGCATCCGGAAAAATATGATGCCAAGCTGGCCGGCTTTGTTCAGTTCGGCGCCAGTCCGCGCGCAACCATTGCGTTGGACAAGTGCGCGAAAATCAACGCCTGGCTGGACAAGCGCGATTTCGTGACGCCGGAAGACGTTCACGCGGTTGTTTACGATGTTCTCCGCCACCGCATTATCCTTACTTTTGAGGCGCAGGCGGAAGGCGTGACTGCGGATGAGGTTATAGGAACTCTGCTTAAAATCGTTCCCTTGCCGTAAAAGCTTGTCCGAAGAAAAAACAGAGGGCGGAAGATGGGAAAGCTGAAAAAATTAACCGAAAAGTTCTTCAAGCCTAAGCTTGAAAAGGCCGGGGGCGACGGGTTGTATGCGACTTTGGAAGAACTGACGGAGCAGAGGCGTTTCGTTCCCTATCTTAAGAACCATCAGTTTAACCATATTGTTTCGTCTCGTGCCGGCGACGTGAAATCGGCGTTTAAGGGAAGAGGCATGGAACTGGAGGAAATCCGCAGCTATGCTTTCGGCGACGACGTACGCGACATTGACTGGCGGGTAACGGCTCGGCGGCAGACTCCTTATACCAAACTGTTTGCGGAAGAGAAAGACCGTGAGATTTACGTTGTGCTTGACCTCTCGGCGCATATGGTTTTCGGGACGCGGGTGGAGCTGAAATCGGTGGCTGCGGCCAAAATCGCCGCGCTGTTCGGTTGGCTGAGTCTGGAAAACAGGGACCGTTTCGGCTGTCTGATATATGACGGAGAAGAAACCTACGTCTTTAAGCCGCAGAACAGCCGCGCGGGCATGATGGCCGTTCTGAAAAAAATTTCGGAAGTCAGCGCCCGCATTCTGAAGCAGTCTTATGCAGGAAGTCTGGCAAAGCCGCTGCAGATTTTGCAGAAGACGGTCAAAAGCCGGGCGGCGGTTTTTGTGGTCAGCGATTTTAACGAGTTTGACGAAGCGGCGCGCAAAATCATGGCGACTCTGGCGAAAAAAACGCAATTGTACTGCGTGAACGTTTATGACGTTTTGGAAGATAATGCGCCGAAACCCGGAGAATATATGGCCGCCGAGGGAAATGACCGTCTGGTTTTTGAAACGCGCACTAAGGCTTTTCGCAACGCCTATCATGCTTATTTTGCCGGAAAAAGAGAGGCTTTGCAGGCGTTTTGCCGCCGCTTTTCCTGCCGTTATATTCCGGTTCGTACCGATGAAGGGCCTTTTTACCGGCTGTTTTTGAGCCGGTAAGAGTTTTTTTGGGGGGAATCTTGACATATAAGGGCAAGAGTGATATGTTTTGAACTGAATTATTTTGTAACTATAATTTGAGAAGAGAAAGAATATGGTTAAATCAAACGAAAACAGTGCATATAAAAGAGGGCAAGAATTGCTCGATCAGGGTTTGTACAAAGAGGCTATCGAACAGTTCGACATTGCCATCGGCGAGCAGCCCAAATCATGGAAAGCTCTTAACAGCAAGGGCTTTGCTTATCAGAAGATGAGCCGGTATACGGATGCTGTAGAATGTTTTGATAAGGCCCTGCAGATTAATCCGCAGTCGGTCGAAGTCCTGAACAATAAGGGCGTTACGTTAAGTATGCGCGGCTTGTACAAAGACGCGATTGCATGCTTTAACGAAGCTGTGGCTATTGACCAGACCTCGCTGGAGGCTCTGAACGGCAAAGCCATTGCGCTTCAGCATATGTTCTCTTACAAAGAAGCTCTGGACGTTCTGGAGCAGGCAATGAAAATCGACAACAAGCATACGCAGACGCTGTTGAGCATTGCCGTTACGTTACAAAAACTCAAACAGTACGAACGAGCCATTTCGTTCTTTAAAAAGGTTTTATCCAGCGACAAGACCAATATCAAGGCCTGGAACGGCGTCGGTGTTACCTATCAGCTGATGGGCGACAACAATTCGGCGCTGAAATGTTTTACCAAGATTCTCAATATCGACAGCCATGAGATACAGGCTTGGATAAGCATTGGTTTTGTTTATCAGAAAATGCTCAAATTCAATGATGCCCTCAAGTGCTACAAGAAGGCGCAAATGATGATTAACAACCGTTATCATCATAAGCTTTATGACGGTTTGGCAAGTTGTCTGACCAAGCTGTCGGAATTTGATCAGGCGATTGAAGTTTACAAACAGATTTTTCAGCGCGAGGAAGGCAAAAAGAAATGGGATGCGCAGCGTTCCATCAAGTTTGTCAACAAACTGAAGCGTAAGAAAGCTCTCGGCGCTCTGAATGCGCCGGGCAGCGAGCCTAATCCGGTTGACGCTGTGGTCGGCGGCGACGGCGAATAGGCTGTTGAAATTTAAAACTGAATGAAGAAGCTCCCGGTTCAAATGGGAGCTTCTTTTTTGAGCACAGAACTTGAAATACCGGTATGGCGGATTATCTGTATAGCAGTGTTAAACCCTTTGAGAAGGAGCCAAAAATGGGAACATTGCTGAAATACATTTTTTATATTATTTTGATTATTGTAATTTATCTGGTCGGGCGCGGCATTTACGAAGGGCAGATTAACGAAACGACCACGGTCGGCGAAGTTGTCAGCGACGTTGGGCAGGGGACTAAGGAAATTGTCAAAAAGGGCGTTGACGCGACCGTAAATGCGGCGGAAGACGCAACCGACGCCGCCAAGGCAAAAGCAGACGATTACAAAGCGGCGCCGAAGAGAGACATTGTCGTCGATTAAAAAAAATCCCGTTGGAAAACGGGATTTTTTGTTTATCAATGTCTCAGTCCTGCATCCGGATTAAAGCATTGCATGCACTGATAGCCATTGGGATTTTGTGCCGCAGTACAACATTTTATACAAAGAGTTCCGGCTTCCGTTCTGGTTGTTTTAAATCCGTAAGAGCAGCTGCAGCCGTCGGATTTGATGTAGCCGGACGGACAGGTATCATCAAGTTTTATACAAGCATTTCCTAACTTTCTGTATCCAGAGTTACAAGACCAGGAGCTGATTTTGGAGGGACAATCGGAGTAATAAGAACAGCTTGCATTGCTCGGACAGCTTGAAATAACTGCCGTTCGGTTGTCACAGGGGTCATTTTTAATGCACGAGCTTCCTGATTGTGTATATCCGGAATTGCAAGACCAGCTGCTGATTTTGGACGAACAATCGGAGTAATAAGAACAACTGGCGTTACTCGGACAAGAAGAGATGACCGCCGTTTTGTTCCGGCAGTTGTCGCCGTAAGCGGTCTGGCACTTGGAAGAACAGTCGCTGTAATAGCTTTCACAGCCGTAAGGCGTCGATACGGCGGTAC